>ERZ1645187.124-NODE-124-length-71981-cov-92.038039_pt1 | contig 71981 bp, 66 predicted proteins | sample MGYA00575352_ERZ1645187 | MGnify/ENA primary metagenome ERZ1645187 (study PRJEB40837, sample SAMN11349314) | freshwater sediment metagenome | isolation source: river sediment | host: Sediment | place: India: Wazaribad , New Delhi | collected 2017-02-21 ... | reverse complement strand
GACGATCCAGCGGGACGCGCAGCGACGGCGCGAAATCGTGGGCGAGGAATGGCTGGGGGACCTGGATTCGAACCAAGATTAACGGAGTCAGAGTCCGCTGTTCTACCGTTGAACTATCCCCCAACGGGCCCGTGCGTCGTGCGCTTCGGAGCGGGGTCGATCTAATGGCAGGCTCCGGTCCTGTCAACGTCGCAGGGCAAATGGGGCCCACGGCGGCGGTCGCGCTCTTTCCAAACCCTGCCGGATCGCTATTCTGTGCTCGGATGTTCGCATTGGCCCGATGGCCGGGGCGGGGTGCGAGGAGGCGGAAACAGCCGCACGCATCGCGGTCCGCACGCCGGGCGGGGGAGAGAAACGTGTCGTCGCCCGTCGCGGACCGGCGCCCTGCAGGCGCGACCGGTTGGGACGAGAGCCGCCAGCGCGATCGAGGGGCGTATCGCAAGCCCCACGCGCTTTACGCCGCGCTCGATCTCGGCACCAACAACTGCCGGCTGCTGGTGGCGCGGCCCGCGCACACGCACGCCCTGGTGGGGGCGGAGGCGTTGCGCGTGGTGGATGCGTTCTCGCGAATCGTGCGCCTGGGCGAAGGCTTGACCCAGACCGGCTATCTGGGCGAGCCGGCGATCCGGCGCACGCTGGATGCGCTGGAAGTGTGTCGCGACAAGATGGAGCGGCGCGGGGTGGCCCGCGCGCGGCTGATTGCGACCGAAGCCTGCCGGGCGGCCGCCAACGGCGCGGAGTTTGTTGCGCGCGTGGCCGAGCGCACCGGCCTCCAGCTCGAGATCGTCGACCGCGAGACAGAGGCGCGGCTCGCCGCCATCGGCTGCGGCTCGCTGGCGGACCCGGAAGCCAAGGGCGTGCTGTTGTTCGACATCGGCGGCGGCTCGACCGAGGTCGTGTGGCTGAAACCGGGCCTCGGGCGCGATGCGGCCCGACGCGATCTGGAAGTATGGACCTCGATCGACATGGGCGTCGTTTCGCTCGCCGAACGGTTCGGCGGCCGCGAAGTCGACCACGCCACGTTCGAGGCGATGGTGGAGGCGTTCGGCCGCGCGCTCGCCCCGTTCGTGGACAAGGCCATGCGCCAGCGCGCCTGCACGCGGTTTCATCTTCTGGGCACCTCCGGCACGGTCACCACGGTGGCCGGCATCCATCTTGATCTGCCGCGCTACGATCGCCGCCGCGTCGACGGGTTGTGGATGTCAGCCGACGAGGCCGACCGCGCGGTGGAGCGGCTGCGCGCCATGAGCTACGACCAGCGCGCCGCCAACGGCTGCATCGGCCATGAGCGCGCCGACCTCGTCCTCGCCGGCTGCGCCATTCTGGAAGGCATCCGCCGCGCCTTTCCCGCGCCGCGCCTGCGCATCGCGGACCGGGGCCTGCGCGAAGGCATGCTGCTGGAGCTCATGCGCGCCGACGGCGTTTTCTCGGCGCGCGCGCAATGACGGCCGGCAAACAGCGCCCCGGCGGAGACAAGGAGCGCGGCCGCTCGCTCAAGACGCGCGTGAAAACCGCGCGCAAACGTTCGCTGTCCTCCACGCTCTGGCTCGAGCGCCAGCTGAACGACCCCTATGTCGCGCAGGCCAAACGCGAGGGCTGGCGTTCGCGCGCCGCCTACAAGCTGATCGAGATCGACGAGCGGTTCAAACTGCTCAAGCCCGGCCTGCGCGTGCTCGACCTTGGCGCCGCGCCCGGCGGTTGGGCGCAGGTCGCGGCCAAGAAGGTGAAGTCGGCCGAGGGCAAGGGTCGTGTGGTCGGCATCGACCTGCTCGAAGTCGATCCAATTCCCGGCGTCGAATTCACGGTGATGGATTTTCTCGATCCCGACGCGCCGGACCGGTTGAAGGCGATGCTGGGCGGGTCGGCCGACGCGGTCATGTCCGACATGGCCGCCAACGCCACCGGGCATCGCAAGACCGATCATCTGAAAATCGTCGCGCTCGCGGAGCTGGCCGCCGATTTCGCCTGCGAGGTTCTGGCGCCGGGCGGGTTCTTCCTGGCGAAAGTGTTGCAGGGCGGCACGGAAAACGAACTGCTCTCCCGCCTCAAGCGCGATTTCGCGACCGTGCGCCACGTGAAACCTGCGGCCAGCCGGGCCGATTCCGCCGAACTCTACGTATTGGCGACCGGTTTTCGCGGCGAGGGAAAATGAAAGCGGCGTTCGCGACGCAGACGCAGGCGATCGAATGCGGGCGCCCTTTCGGGACAGGTTCCTAGGCGATCAGGCTGAACAATCCCCGCGCCGCCACGTAAAGCCCGACGACCAGCACGAGCGCGGCGAAGACTCGCGTGAGCGCGGCCTTGTGTCCGGCCAGCGCGCGGCCAACCCATGCCCCGACGAGTCCGCCGGCGACGCCGCCCGCGATGAACACGAACGCCAGTCGCCAGTCCACGAGGCCCGACCACGCATAGGACAATGCGGTCGTCAGGCCAAACCCCGTGACCGCCGCCAGCGACGTGCCGATGGCCAGCAGCATCGGCATGTCGGCGGCCAGTATGAGGCCCGGCACGATCAGGAATCCGCCGCCGATTCCAAAAAAGCCGGACAGCGCGCCGACCGCGCCGCCGATGGCGACCAGCCGCGGCGTCAGCCGACCCGCGCTGGCGGCGTCAAGCGGCCGGAAACCGGCGCCGTCGGCGCCCTTGCGCAAGAACATGGCGACCGCGACCGCGATCATCAGCGCGCCGAACAGGGCGAGCAGCTTCTGTCCGTCGAGCGCCTTGCCGAGCATGGCGCCGAGGATGGCGCCAACGACTCCGGCGCCGGTGAACACCGCCGCGCACGGCCACCGGACGTTCCCGGCGCGTGCATGCGCCACCAGATTGGCGAACGCGCTGGCGGCGACCGCCACGGCGCTGGTGCCGATCGCCACGTGTGGCGAGGCGACGCCCACCACATAGACCAGCAGCGGCACGGCGAGAATGGACCCGCCGCCGCCGACCATGCCGAGCGCAAGCCCCACCAGCGAACCGGAGCCGAACGCGGCGAAGTCGGTCGGCCCGATCATCGCGCGCGGCTCCGCGCTTCGGTGCGGTCGCGTGCGTGCATCCGCCGGCCTACAGCGTGTCCAGCGGCACTTTCAGGAACCGCTTGCCGCCGGCGTCGGCCGGGGGCAGTTCGCCCGCGCGCATGTTCACCTGCAAGGAGGGGATGATGAGTTTCGGCATGTCCAGCGTGCGGTCGCGCGCCTCGCGCATCGCCACGAATTCGTCCTCGCTCACGCCGTCGCGCACATGGATGTTGGCCGCGCGCTCCTCTGCGACCGTGGTCTGCCAGCGCGGCTCGCGGCCGCCCGGCTGGTAGTCGTGGCACATGAACAGTCGCATTTCGTCGGGCAGCGACAGCACGCGCCGGATCGAACGGTAGAGCTGGCGCGCGTCCCCGCCTGGAAAATCGGCCCGCGCGGTGCCGCCGTCGGGCATGAACAGGGTGTCGCCGACAAAGGCCGCGTCGCCGATCACATGGGTCATGCAGGCCGGCGTATGGCCGGGCGTGGCGATGGCGAGCGCCGTCATGGAGCCGATGCGATATATGTCGCCGTCCTTGAACAGGCGTCCGAACTGGCTGCCGTCGCGCTGGAATTCCGTCCCCTCGTTGAACACCTTGCCGAACGTGTTCTGGACGGTGACGATGTCCGCCCCTATGGCCAGAACGCCGCCGAGGTTCGACTGGATGTAGGGCGCGCCCGACAAGTGGTCGGCGTGCACGTGCGTTTCGACCAGCCATTGCAGATCGAGATCGTTGCTGCGGATGTAGTCGACGATCCGGTCGGACGATTCATGAAAAATGCGCCCGGCGGCGTAGTCGATGTCCATCACGGAATCGATGACAGCGCAGGCGTTCGAATGCGGATCCCGCACGACATAGCTGATCGTGCTGGTCCGCGCGTCATAGAAGGCCTCGACATGCGGCTTGACCGAAATGTCCGGATGAGGGGCCATTGCGGGACCTCCGTTGAGCAGGCGTTCCTGACACTTAGGCGCAGGCGACGATTTCGCAATGGGGCCGGGCGCCGCATCGCCGGCCACACGCGGGGCGCGCTAGTCCAGCTCCATCGCCGGATCGAACAGTCGGCGATACTCGTTGAGCGCGTAACGGTCCGTCATGCCGGCGATGAAATCGGCGACAACGCGGGCGCGCGCGGCCTCGTCACGCGCGCCGGCGAAATGGCCGCCCCATTCGAGCGGCAGGTTGCGCTTGTTCGCGCGGTAGTGGTCGAACAGCGCGGTCACGATCGTGGCGGCGTGCGCGCGGAACCGCATCGCGTCGGGATGGCGATAGACGGAGGCGAACAGAAACGCCTTGATGTCGCGCTCGGCCGTGGCCATCGCGGGCGACAGCGCGATCAGCGGCCGGCCCGCGCGCCGCACGTCGTCGGCGCTCCGCGCCTTCGCCTCGGCCAGAAGCCGCGCGCTGGTCGCCAGCGCGTCCTCCACGAAGCGCGTGATCAGCCGGCGGATCAGTTCGTTCACCAGACGCCCCCGTTCGAGCGCGCCATGCGCATGTTCGATATCGCGCAGGCATTCGTCCACGAAGGGCGCCGCGGCGCGCAGTTGATCCAGTTCGAACAGCCCCGCTCGCAATCCATCGTCGATGTCGTGCGCGTTGTAGGCGATGTCGTCGGCGATGGCGGCGGCCTGCGCTTCGGCGCTGGCGTGGCTGGCGAGATCGAGCGCGAACAGCGCATCGAGTTCGAGAATGGGTCGCGCGACGCCGCGCGGCGCATGGCGCGGCGTCGGCGCGCCGGTCGCGTCGATCAGCGGCCCGTTGTGCTTGACCAGCCCTTCGAGCGTCTCCCATGTCAGGTTCAGCCCGTCGAACGCCGCGTAACGCCGCTCCAGCCGGGTGACGACGCGCAGCGTCTGCGCATTGTGGTCGAACCCGCCGAAGTCCGCCATCAGCGGATCGAGCGCATCCTCCCCCGCATGGCCGAACGGCGTGTGGCCAAGGTCGTGCGCGAGCGCGATCGCTTCCGTCAGGTCGTCGTCGAGCGCCAGCCCTCGCGCGATCGACCGCGCGATCTGCGCCACCTCGATCGTATGCGTCAGGCGTGTGCGGAAATGATCGCCCGCCAGCGGCACGAACACCTGGGTCTTGTGGGCCAGGCGCCGGAAGGCGGTGGAATGGACGATTCGGTCGCGGTCGCGCTGGAAATCGCCGCGCGTGGGAGACGGCGCCTCGGCCACGCGCCGGCCACGGCTGCGGTCGGGCAGGCTGGCGTAGGGGGCGCGTGGCGGGCGCTGGTCCATCTTGGCGCGCTCGGTTGAAAGCCTTCGGTCAGCGGCTTATCTTTCGAAAGACGATGTCGCGCAAGACGGATGCGCCTTTCCATGCCGATCACGACCATCGCGGGTTCGCCCGCCATCGAACTCACCGAACGCGCCGCCCGGCGCGTGGCGCATATTCTCGAGGGCGAGCCGGCCGGCGCCGCACTGCGGATCGGCGTCAGCGGCGGCGGCTGCTCGGGCTTCCAGTACACGTTCGACATCGCCAGCGACCGTACGGACGAAGACCTCGCGCTGGAGCGCGACGGCGCGCTGGTGCTGATCGATCCCGTCAGCATCGAATACATGAAGGGTTGCCGGATCGATTTCGTGGACGACCTGATGGGCCAGTCGTTCCGCGTCGAAAATCCGAATGCGGTCGCCTCCTGCGGCTGCGGGACCAGTTTCTCCATCTGAAAGATTTCGCTCGCGCGCGCGACCCGATTTTGCCATAGTCCCGGCGCGACGCGGGCGGAGCCTTACGGGCCGCCGTAATCGGCATCCGCCCAGACTCCCATGACATTGGCCCGCTTCACGTGCTGACAGACCGCGCCCGAAGGCGTTTTTTCCCGTTGGTCGCCGGCGCGCTCGCCCTTGGCCTGACCCTTCTGCTCGCCATCCCCGCACACGATCGCTACATGACCGAGCGCCAGGACCGGCTGAGCGATACGGTCGAGCGCATCGAGCGGCGTGTATGGCGCAATGTGCTGGCCTTGCGGGCCATGCAGGGTCTTTACGACGCCAGCGACGGCGAGATCGGCCGCGCTCAATTGCAGCGCTTTCTCGACGGCCTGCCGCTCGCGGCCGAGCTGAGGGGAGCGCAGGGTTTCGGTTTCGCGCTCGCCACGCCGACGGCCGCGCCGGAGACGGCGAGCGCGCGGATTCGCGCCAGCTACGGCCTCGAGCGGACGCCTTGGCCGCAGACGTCCGAGCCGGTCCGCTACCCGATCGTCCTGCTCGAACCGCAGGACCAGCGCAACGCGGCGGCGCTTGGCTACGATATGTATGCCGACCCCGTCCGCCGCGCGGCGATGCAGCGGGCGGCCGTGACCCGCCACCCCGCCGCCACGCCGCCGGTGCGGCTGGTGCAGGAGCTGCAGGACGGACGGCAGTTCGGCGTTCTCGTCTACGTGCCCGTGTTTGCCCGCAACGCCGGCGCGGCCGACGCGCCCATCGGGTTCGTCTACGTGCCGTTCCGCGTCGGCGATCTGGTCGAGGCGGTGCTGGCCGACAGCAGGAACCCGAAAATTCGCGTGCAGATCTTCAGCGGCGCGCCGGGCCCCGAAACTCTGGTCTATGCCAACGCCGACACGCTCGTCGATCCCGTGCCCGCGAAGGCGCGCGTGGCCGATGCGGAATGGACGATTCTCGTCGGCGAGGCGGGCGACCGCGGACGGTGGGCGAGCCCCGCCTTCTTTATTCTGGCGCTCGGGGCGGCTTTCGCGGCCGCGCTCACGGCGTTCGGCTACCAGCAGGCCCGGCGGCTCGACGCGACCGAGCGTCTGGTCGCCGAAATCGCGCGCAACGCGGAGCAGAAGGAAATCCTGTTGCTGGAGATGCGCCACCGCATCAAGAACTCCATCGCCCGCATTCTCGCGCTGTTTCGTCTGAGCGCGCGCGAGGCGGGCGATCGCGACTCTTCTTTCGCGCGTCAGTTCGAACAGCGCCTGCAGGCGATGGCGAGCGCCCAGGCGCTGCTCGTCTCCGGCGCCGGCGGCGCCATGTCGTTGCAGGAGCTGATCGCGCAGGCCGCGCCCGATCTGCCGAAAGAGAATCGGACGGTGGAGGGGCCCGATCTGCGGATCGACGAGGAACAGGCGCAGGCCCTGGGCCTCATCATTCACGAGTGGGCGACGAATTCGCTGAAATATGGCGCGCTGGCCTCCGGCGGCAAGCTCGCCGTCAACTGGCGCGTCGAAAACACGCCGGACGGTCGCGTCGTGCGGTTCGACTGGACGGAGACGGGACTGAAGAACAAGCCCGATTTTTCGCGGTCCGGCTTCGGGTCGCGTCTGACGAAGGTGATGGTCGAAGGCACGCTCAACGGCCAGGTGCGGCGCGAGGCGACGGACGGCGCGCTGGCGATGCGCGTGACCTTTCCGCTCGCGCGCGAACTCGCGATGCAGGCGTAGGGCCGCGCGCGAAGCGCTACAGACCCAGCATCACCTGCGCCGCGAAGATGATCCACATCAGCGCAAGCACGACGGCGCCGACCAGGAAGATGTTGAAGCGCAGCGGCACGTAGTTGGACGTGACGTGCACATAGGCGTGCGCGATGCGCGCCAGCACGAAAATCCACGACATGATGACGAACAGCACGTCCGCGCGGTTGGCCAGAATGACCAGCGGCACGAGCGCATAGAACAGCACGGGCATTTCGAGCTGGTTGTGGAAGGCGTTGCTGATCTGCTTGACCCGCGGCGGCCACGCCTCGTTGCCGAGCGCGACGTCCCGGATCTTCACCTCGCGCGTTCTGACGACGCCCGCGCGCGACGCGCCCATCATGCCGAAGAGGACGAAGGTGAGAAGGATCAGCGTGAAGACGGGCGACAGAACGACAGGCAATGACATGGGGCTCCCCCGGGGCGGCGCGGCGACCGGGCGAATCTACGGCAAGCGCGGCCCGTTGCAACGCTGGCGCGGCGCTCCTTGGGGCAAAAACCGTGGACGCGGGCGATCCGCGGTGGGATCATGGCCGAAAGGGCGCCCCAAGCGCCCGAAAACACGGCGCCCGGAGGAGCGGCATGAAGCGGTCGGATTTCTGGTTCTTTTTTCCTTTTCGTGTCCGCTACAGCGAGGTCGACGGGCAGAGCGTCGTCTTCAACGCGCACTATCTGACCTATTACGACACGGCGATAACCGAATATTTCCGCGCCATCGGCGTGGATGTCGTGGCCGATGCGAAGACGACCGGCATCGATTTCCACACGGTGAAGTCGCTGGTCGAATACAAGGCGCCGATCGTGTTCGACCAGCGGATCGAGGTGGGCGTGCGCGTGGCGCACATCGGCCGCTCGAGCGTCGTGTTCGCGCTCGGCGTGTTCGATGAGGGCGAAGAGGCTCTCTATGCGACCGGCGAGATCGTGTGGGTCTACACCGACCAGCGCACGCGCAAGACGGTGGAGGTCGACGCGCGCCTGCGCGAACGCCTGACCGCGCGTCCGCAACTGGCGCCCGCGCAATGACGCCCGGACCGGCGCCGCGCGCATGATGCTGCTTGGATTGTTGTGGGCGATGCTGGCGCCGCTGTCGCTGGTCGCGCTCGTCGCGGCGCTGACCTTCGCGGCGCGCCGGATTTATCCGCGCGCCCCGCTCGTCGTCGCTTTGGGCGCCTCGGCGATCCTCGTGCTTTCGCCGGTCGCCTATCTGTGGCGGCAGGATCGCGCGGCGTTCGACGCGCTCTGCGCGGCCGAGGGACCGGCGCGCATTCTCGACAAGGCGAATGCGGACGGCATGCTGCTCGTGTCGGGCACGTCGAACAGTTTCGGCATGCGCTACCTGCACGAGGAAGGTTTCGCGTGGATGGAGGCGCGCGACATCCACCGCCGCGACGGTTTCGTGCGCTACACGCGCAACGACAAGGGCGAGATATCGACGACGCCGATCGAGGCGCCGACCGCGCGCTACGAGGTGCGCGAGACGTTCGAGGAACCTGCGCCGACGGTCAGCGTGTCGCGCACCACCGTTGTCGAGCGGCAGACGCAGCGCGAACTCGCGCGCGCGAGTTCGCTCATGTTCCTGGGCGGGCGTCTGCGCTGGCTGACCGGCGCATGGGGCGTGGCGACCTGCCCGGATGCGCGCAGCGATGCGGCGGCGTTCAACGCCTGGTATCATCTGGCCCGCAATACGCTGCGCTGAAAACGTGGGGGCGGCCGCTCCTCCGCCGCATTCGCGCCATCGCGCCGCCCCTGCCGCCGCGTTCTCTCGGGCGACGATTCTCCAGGGGGAAACATCTCATGAAGAAACTTGCGCGGCTCCTCGTTCCCATGGCCGTCGCGGCGCTGGTCGCCGGCTGCGCGTCGCCGCCGCCGCCGCAACCCGACTATCCCCCGCCGCCGCCGCGCAAACAGACCGATGCGAAAACGCAGCTCGAAAGCGGGCGCAGGTACTGATCAGCCGAAATAGCGCGCCCGCATCCGTTCGCAATAGGCGACCAGATTGGCGTGGCGCTCGACCTCGGATTTCAGGCCGCCGGGCAGGTCGGGCAGGACGATGGCGCCGAGCTGCGCGAACACGCTTGCGTCGGCGGATGTCGGCGTGGCGCCGAACAGGAATTCCTTATCGCCGATGAGAACGGCCAGGGCGTCGATGTCGCGGGCGGCCAGGAGCGTGATGTCGCCCGTCGAATGGCGGCCGAGCCCCTGTCCGCGCAGGGCCTGAACGATTCGGCGCCGCATGATGGCGCGCACGGGCGCGCGCACCGGCGCGGGCAGCGGATCGAAGAAATGCGCCGCGCCGCTGCGGAAGCCGGCTTCGTCCGCCCAGCGCGCATGCACCAGCGCGAAATAGAGATGCTCGTCAGCCATCGCCGCCACGGCGACGCCGACCGCGCGCTGTTGCGCGGTCAGCCCGGCGTCGAAGTCGAACCCGTATTTCTTCTCGATGTGGCGGCGGATGAAAGTCGTGTCGGCGACGGTCTCGCCCGCGTCCTCGATATAGGGCAGCTTCCCCTTCGGCGACCTCAGCGGATTGCCGGGCCGCGCGACGAAATCGAGCCCCGCCATCTTCAGGAGGATCATCGCCTTGACGACGAACGGGCTGCCGTCCGGCAGGCCGAAATGGGAACCAAACGTATAGAGTGTGATCATGGCGGGCGCCTCCCCGCCGGCGATCATTACATGCCGCCGGGATAGTTCGGGCTCTCGCGCGTGATCGCGACGTCGTGCACGTGGCTTTCGCGCAGGCCCGCGTTGGTGATGCGCACGAATTGCGCGCGCCCCTGGAATTCCCGGATCGAGGGCGCGCCGACATAGCCCATCGCCGCGCGCAGGCCGCCGGCCAGCTGGTGCAGGATCGGCCCGACGGGGCCGCGATAGGGCACCTGGCCCTCGATGCCTTCCGGCACCAGTTTCATCTGGTCCTTGATATCCTGCTGGAAATAGCGGTCGGCCGAGCCGCGCGCCATCGCGCCGACCGATCCCATGCCGCGGTAGGATTTGAACGAGCGGCCCTGATAGAGGAAGGTTTCGCCGGGGCTCTCGTCGGTGCCGGCGAGCAGCGACCCGATCATCACGCAGTCGGCGCCGGCCGCGATCGCCTTGGCGAGATCGCCGGAATATTTGATGCCGCCGTCGGCGATGACCGGCACGTCGGCTTTGCGCGCGGCTTCGGCCGCCTCCATGATCGCGGTGAGCTGCGGCACGCCGACGCCCGCCACGATGCGCGTGGTGCAGATGGAGCCCGGGCCGATGCCGATCTTGATGGCGTCGGCGCCGGCGTCGATCAGCGCCTGCGCGCCCTCGCGGGTCGCCACGTTGCCGGCGATCACCGCCACCTTGTTGGACACGCGCTTGATGCGCGCCACCTGGTCGAGCACGCTCTGCGAATGGCCGTGCGCGGTGTCGACGACGATGCAATCGACGCCGGCGTCGATCAGCATCAGCGCCCGCTCGTAGCCCTTGTCGCCGACGGTGGAGGCGGCGGCCACTCGCAGCCGGCCTTCCACGTCCTTGCAGGCGTTGGGGTGCTGCGTCGCCTTCTCGATGTCCTTCACCGTGATGAGGCCGACGCATTTCTCGTCCTCGTCGACGACGAGAAGCTTCTCGATCCTGTGCTGGTGCAACAACCGGCGCGCCTCGTCCTTGGCGACGCCCTCGCGCACCGTCACCAGTTTGCGCGTCATGAGTTCGGACACGGGTTGCAGCGGATTGTCGGCGAAGCGCACGTCGCGATGGGTGAGAATGCCGATGAGCTTCCCGGGCTTGCCGTTGTCGGCGCGCTCCACCACCGGAATGCCGGAAATGGAATGGCGGCTCATCAAGGCCAGCGCATCGGCGAGCGTTTCGTCGGGAAAGATGGTGATCGGGTTCACCACCATGCCGCTTTCGTAGCGCTTCACCTTGCGCACTTCGTCGGCCTGTTCGTCCGGTTCGAGGTTGCGATGGATCACGCCCATGCCGCCGGCCTGCGCCATGGCGATGGCGAGCCGCGCCTCCGTCACCGTGTCCATCGCCGAGGAGATGATCGGCAGATTGAGCGAAATCTCCCGCGTAAGCCGCGTGCCGATGTCCACCATGCTCGGCATGATTTCCGAATGGCCCGGCCGCAGCAGCACGTCGTCGAAGGTCAGAGCTTCGAAGAACTTCGGACGGTCGATCGAGGGCATGGGGCCAACTCCGGGAAGGGGGCGGGCGGCGACAGGGCCGCGAAACAGAATTGGCGCGTGCTCATAGCATCGCAGCATCATCCGTTCAAACGGATTCGGTTGAATGACAGGATGATGCGTTGAAATGGTCGCCGACGGCGCGCAAACCGGCGGTCGCGCGCTGTCCACCCGCCGCCTGTTCTTTTGGATTCACCGACGGCTAACCCGACCCTGCGACCATGCGCGCCCAATCCTTTCGGGGGCGCCATGTCCTCTGTCGTCAAATCGGCCATCGTGATGGGGCTTGTCGCCGTCGGCGCCGCCCAGGTTCTTGCGCAGAAGCGGGCGCAGACGCAGCCCGCGCACGCCGACGCCCAGGCGCGCCCCGCCGCGACCAGGCGGGCGGACGCCGCCAGACCGGACGCCGCCAGACCGGACGTTTCCAAGCCCGGACGGAAACCCGCGCTCGCCGCCGGCGCCGGCATGGCCTTGCTGGAAGCCGGCCGTCACGGCCATTACGTCGCCCGGGTGGAGACGCCGGGCGGTTCCGTCCAGATGCTGGTGGACACCGGGGCGAGCTTCGTCGCACTCACCGACGCCGACGCCCGCGCGCTCGGCGTCTACGCGCGGCAGGACGCGCAGAAAGTGACCGTTTCCACCGCCAACGGACAGACCACGGCGACCAGGATCACGATGGACACCGTGCGGGTGGGCTCCATCACCGTCCACGACGTGCCGGCGCTCCTCATGGCGCCGGGCGCCTCCGAAACGAGCCTGCTCGGCATGAGCTTCCTCAGAAAACTGTCGGGCTACGAGGTCGCGCAGGGCCGGCTCGTGCTGCGCCAATAGATCAGGTCTCGACCTTCTTCCCCGGTCTTGTGCGCGGCCTCGCTTGTCGGCCGCCCCGTCCCGTGTCTCAATTTGACCCTTGTCAAGAAATCGACCGGGGGGAACATGAACGAGACGGCTTCCCCATCAACCTCGCCAACGGGCCATCCGGCAGGCCCGCGTCCCCGGCGCGCCGGGGTGGAGCTGCGATCGCTGGTGCGCGGCGACATCGTGTCCAGCATTCAGGCGGGGTGGCGGGATTTCAAGGCGGCGCCGCTCTACGGATTGTTCTTCGGCGGCATCTACGCGCTCGGCGGCATGGCGATCGTGGCCTTGTTCTCGTGGCTGAAACTGCCATGGATCGGCTATCCGCTGACCATGGGATTCGCGCTGATCGTCCCGTTCGTGGCGGCGGGGACCTACGAGGTCAGCCGCCGGCTCGAACGCGGCGAGCCGCTGAGCTGGGACGCGGTGTTCGGCGCGGTCTGGGCGCGCTCGGGCAAGGATCTCGGCTGGATGGCGCTCGTCACCGTGTTCGCCCTCATCATCTGGGTCGATTTCGCGATCTTCCTGTTCCTGATGTTCTACGGATTGCGCGTGCCGGGGTTCGTGGAATTCGTCACGGTGGTGCTGACGACCCAGAAGGGCATGTTGTTTCTCGTGGTGGGCAACGCGGTGGGGGCGGTCGTCGCCATGCTGGTCTTTTCCATCACCGTCATCTCGTTTCCGCTGCTGGCCGACCGGGACGTGGATTTCGTGACCGCGATGGTGACGAGCGTGCGCGCCGTGCTGGCCAACCCGGTCCAGATGATCGCCTGGGCCGCGCTGATTGGCCTGATGATCGGCTTCTCGATCCTGTCGGGATTCGTGGGACTGTTCGTGGCGCTGCCGGTGCTCGGACACGCCAGTTGGCATCTCTATCGCAAGCTGGTGGTCTGACGGACCGTTTTGACCGCATGCCCGATTTCCAGTAATCCGCCCGGACCAGGCTGCGGCATGGCGCGGGCGACGTCTTGAATCCGTTTCGCAAGGCGGCGCGCCAAGCCGTTGCGGCGACTCTCGATTTTCCGTCCCGCCGGAATCGGTTTCTCAAGGCCCTCGCGTTTCCCATGAATATTTTCGTCACATTCCACGACCGCATCGCCGCCATTCTGGCGGAGTTCGCAAAGGCCGGCCGCCTGCCTGCCGATCTCGACATGGCGCGGTTCGTGGTGGAGCCGCCGCGCGACGCGACCATGGGCGATCTCGCCTGCAACGCCGCCATGGTGTTCGCGAAAGAGGCGAAGGCCGGGTTCGGCGGGCCGCGCACCCTCGCCACCGAGATCGCCTTCGCGCTCGCGCCCGACAAGGACGTGGCCGAAGCCGAGGTGGCGGGGCCGGGCTTCATCAACATCCGCCTCAAGCATCATGTGCTGGGCGATGTCGTGCGCGCGGCGTTGACCGGCGGGGCCGATTTTGGCCGCGCGCGCGGCGGAGCGGACGCGCCGAAGATCAACGTCGAATACGTTTCCGCCAACCCGACCGGCCCCATGCATGTCGGCCACGGGCGCGGCGCGGTGTTCGGCGATGCGCTGGCGGGCCTGCTCGAATTCGCCGGCCACACGGTCACGCGCGAATATTACATCAACGACGCGGGCGCGCAGGTCGACGTGCTCGCGCGTTCCGCCTTCCTGCGCTACCGCGAGGCGCTGGGCGAGGAGATCGGCGCCATTCCCGAAGGCCTCTATCCGGGCGAATATCTCGTCGCCGCCGGCCGCGAGCTCGCCGCCAAATACGGCGGCGCGCTGTTCGAGCGGCCCGAATCCGAATGGCTCGAGGACGTGCGTGCGTTCGCGATCGACGCGATGATGGACATGATCCGCGACGATCTCGCCGCGCTCAACATCACGCACGAGGTGTTCTTTTCCGAGCGTTCCCTCACGCGCGGGCCGGCGGGCGACCGGGTCGCGGCAGCCATCGACGACCTGCGGGCCAGGGGGCTCGTCTATGTCGGCCGTCTGCCGCCGCCCAAGGGCCAGCCGCCGGACGACTGGGAGGACCGCGAACAGACGCTGTTCCGCTCCACGCAGTTCGGCGACGATATCGACCGGCCGCTTCTGAAGTCCGATGGCGGCTATACCTATTTCGCGTCCGACATCGCCTACCACAAGGTCAAGATCGACGCCGGCTACGACGTGCTGATCGACGTGTGGGGCGCCGACCACGGCGGCTACGTGAAGCGCATGAACGCGGCGGTGAAGGCGCTTTCGGGCGGCAGGGTGGAACTGGACGTCAAGCTCTGCCAGCTCGTGAAGCTGATGCGCGCCGGCGAGCCGGTGAAAATGTCGAAGCGCGCCGGCGATTTCGTCACGTTGCGCGAGGTGGTGGACGAGGTGGGCGTCGACGCGGTGCGCTTCATGATGCTCTACCGCAAGAACGACGCGCCGCTCGAATTCGATCTGGCCAGGGTGATCGAGCAGTCGAAGGACAACCCGGTCTTCTACGTGCAATACGCCCACGCGCGGGGCAAGTCGGTCCTGCGGCAGGCCAGCGCGGCCTTTCCGGGGATCGACCTGTCGGCGCGCGCGCTCGCCGGCGCCGACATGTCGCGCCTGAGCGACGAGGGCGAACGCGCGCTCATGCGACAGATCGCGCAATATCCGCGCATGGTGGAGCAGGCGGCCGCCGCGCACGAGCCCCATCGCGTCGCCTTCTGGCTGCACGATCTGGCGAGCCTGTTCCACGCCCACTGGAACAAGGGAAAAGATGCGCCACAATTACGCTTTGTTAATCATGAAGAGAGAGATTTGACCTGCGCCAGACTGGCGCTCGTCGTTTCGTTAACGAGCGTGCTGGCGTCGGGATTGGGGATCCTCGGAGTGAACGCCCCGGACGAAATGCGCTGACGGCGGGACCGGTGGCGCGCAGGTTCCCCGGGGCACGATTGTCAGCGAGGTTTATGAGATGAGCGCAGCGCCTCAACCCCGTCACAATATCGATATCGAGGAGTTCGAGCGCCGCCTGCGCGCGCCCGAGCCCAAGGCGCCGACCGATCCGCTGGCGGAACTCGCGCGCCTCGTCGGCGGTCCCAACAAATCCGACCCGCTCGCCTCGCTGTTCGGCGACGCGCCCGCGGCCGCGCCGGGTCGTCGCGAGCCGACCTTCGAGGCGCCGCCCGCGCACGATCCGCAGCAGGCCCATCCGCACGGCGACCTGCGCGGCGACCTGCGCGGCGCGTTCGACAGCCAGCCGGTTTACGAGCCGCAGGCGGCCCAGCCGGCCACGCTCGACGAATTCGCGCATTTCGAACAACCGGACGCCGGCCGTGGGCAGCAGTGGGACGAGACCGCGCCCGTGCCGGAAATCGCGCTCGCGCCCGAGCCGCCGCCGGCCCGCTCCAAGAAACCTCTCTATCTGACGGCCGCCGTCATCGCCGCCGGGTTCATCGGCATCGGCGCAAGCCTTGCGTGGCGCGGCGGTCCCCACGTCGGCGGCGAGGCGCCCACCATCAAGGCGGCGTCCGGCCCGGTGAAGGTTCAGCCGCCGGCCGGCCAGAGCGCCGAGGCGCCCGGCCGCGATTCCGCGCTGCTCGACAAGACGGCGGCGACCCCGCCGGTCAAACAGGTCGTCACGACCACCGAAGCGCCGATGGACCCCACGCAGGCCGCCCGGTCCGCCCGCATCGTCTCCACCAACGCCGGCGACGGCGTCGGCGCGGCTGGCGTCATTCCTCCGCCGCCGATCGCCGCGCCCCAGCCGCCGGCCCGTCCGGCCGCGGCCTCCGGCTTCCCCGAGCCGAAGAAGGTGAAGACCGTGGCGGTGCGCGCCGACGGCTCGATCATTTCGAGCGAGACGACGGCCACCGCGCCGCAGCCGCCGGTCAAGCCCGCCGCGCCCGCGCCGGCCGCCCAGACGAAGAACGCGACGCCGAAATCGGTCGCCCGCGTCGCAACCACCCCCAAAGTCGAGGACGAGTCCGAACCGCCGCGCGCCGCCGCCCGTCCCGCGCCCAAGCCCAAGGCCGAAGCCAGACCCGAGGCGCCCGCGCGCGTCGCCCGCGCCGAGACCGATGACGCCGCGCCCGCGCGCGCCGCATCCGGCGGCGGCGGCTTCGCCGTGCAACTGGCGGCCGCCGGCAGCGAGGCCGAGGCGCGCCAGACGGCCGCCCGGCTCGGCCAGAAGTTCTCCGAGGCGCTGGGCGGCCGGCGTCCGTCGTTCGCCAAGGCGGCCGACAAGGACGTCTATCGCGTGCGCGTCGGCGGCATGAGCCGCGAGGCGGCGGTGGAAGCCTGCGAGAAGGTGAAAGCGGCCGGCGGCGGCTGTTTCGTCGCCAAGAACTGATCGCGCCGCTTCCATGTCCGCGCGCGCGTTCATCTGCGGCTGTTCCGGCCGCGCCTTCACCGCCGAGGAGGAAGCCTTCATCCGCGAGGCTTCGCCGTGGGGTCTCATCCTCTTCAAGCGCAACGTCGAGGATCGCGTCCAGCTGAAGGCGCTGACGGCGCGCTTCCGCGATTTGTCCGGCCGCGCCGATGCGCCCGTGCTGATCGACCAGGAGGGCGGGCGCGTGCAGCGCATGAGCTCGCCGCACTGGCAGGTCTACCCGGCCGCCGCCCGCCTGTCGGCGGTCGAGCAGGACCCGGCGCGCCAGTCGCGTCTGGCCTACACGGCGGCGCGGCTCATCGCGCACGACCTGCGCGAGGTGGGCGTCAATGTCGACTGCGCGCCGGTGCTGGACGTGCCGGCCGAAGGCAGCCACGCCATCGTCGGCGACCGGGCGTTCGGAACCGATATCGAGACGGTCGCCCGGCTCGGTCGCGCGACCGCCGAAGGCCTGATGGCCGGCGGCGTGCTGCCGGTCATGAAACACATTCCCGGCCACGGCCGCGCGCGCGCCGACAGTCATCTGGAGCTGCCGGTCGTCGATGCGCCGCGCGGCGCGCTCGAACGGGTCGATTTCGCGCCGTTCAAGGCCAACGCCGATCTGCCGGCGGCCATGACCGCGCATGTCGTGTTCGCGGCCATAGATCCGGACCGGCCCGCCACTTTGTCGCCGACCGTCATCGGCGAGGTGGTGCGCGGCGCGCTCGGGTTCGACGGGCTTCTGATGAGCGACGACCTGTCGATGAAGGCGCTGTCCGGCTCGTTTCGCGAGCGGACGAGCGCCTTGTTCGCGGCGGGCGTGGACATCGCGCTCCATTGCAACGGCGACCTGGCGGAAGCGCGCGAGGTGGCGGCGGTGGCCCCGCGCCTTGCCGGCAGAGCGTTGAATCGGGTCGAAAAAGCGCTGGCCCGGATCGCCGACGGCGAACGGCCGTTCGATCCTGTGGAAGCCCGCGCGAAACTCGAATCCGGCCTTGCTGCGGTCGCATAGAGGCGTCACATTCCGCCGCATCGGCGCGAAGGCGCGATGCGGCGGGTGATTCGGTCATGGCGGGGGCGCTCCCCTTCGAAATCGAGGACGTGGACAGAGGCGAGAGCGAAGACGCTTTCCTCGTCGATGTCGATGGATTCGAGGGGCCGCTCGACCTGCTGCTGGAGCTCGCCCGCCGCCAGAAGGTGGACCTGCACCGCATTTCCGTTCTGGCGCTCGCCGAACAATATCTGCGCTTCATCGAGGAAGCGCGCCGCGTGCGGCTGGAACTGGCCGCCGATTATCTCGTGATGGCCGCCTGGCTGGCCTATCTGAAATCCCGCCTCCTGCTGCCCGAGCCGCCCAAGGCGGACGAGCCGGCGGCCGCCGACCTCGCCGCCGCGCTCGCCGAACGGCTGCGGCGGCTGGAGGCCATTCGGGCGGCGGCCGAGAAGCTGGTGAATCGTCCGCGCATCGACCGCGACATGGCGCTGCGCGGCGGCGGGGAGGGGATCGCCACCATCTCGACCGCGCAATGGGACGCGACGATTTTCGACCTTCTGTCGGCCTATGCGCGCCAGCGCCAGAAAACCGCGCTCGCGCGCGTCACGCTGCGCCAGCGCGCGGTCTGGTCGCTGGCGGAGGCGCGCGAGTCGCTGGAACGGCTGCTCGGGATCGCGCAGGAATGGACGGCGCTCGACGATTATCTCGTGCAGTACTGCGTGAGCCACGAGGTGGCGCGCACGGTGCGCGCGTCCTCCTTCACGGCCTCGCTCGAACTGGTGCGCGAGGGCCGGCTGGACTTGCGGCAGGACCGCGCCTTCGCGCCGATCTGGGTGCGGCGGCGGACCGCGCGGGACGATGCGGCGGCCTAGCCGATGACGGCGGATTTTGTGAGTGAAGTCGAAAGGATGGACGAGATGGCCGAAGCGGCGCGCGCTTTCGCCTTTGTCGAGGAGGAGGACGCCGAACGCGAGGAGCGCGCATTCGCCGCTCTCGTCGAGGCCAAGCGCATCATCGAGGCGCTGTTGTTCGCCGCCTCCGAACCGCTCGAGGAAAGTTTCCTCGCCGAGCGGCTGCCGGAAGGCGTCGCGGTCGCCGACGCGATCGCGGCGCTGCGCGAGGATTACGCGTCGCGCGGCGTCAATCTCGCGCGCGCCGGCCGCAAATACTATTTCCGCACGGCGGAGGATCTCGGCTGGCTGTTGCGCCGCGAGGAGACGCAGCAGAAGAAGCTGACCCGCGCCGCGATCGAGACTCTCGCCATCGTGGCCTATCACCAGCCGGTGACGCGCGCTGAGATCGAGGACGTTCGCGGCGTCGCCATTTCCAAGGGCACGCTGGACGTGCTGCTCGAGACGGGCTGGGTGCGCCTGCGCGGCCGGCGCAAGGCGCCGGGCCGGCCGATCACCTATGGCACGACCGAGCGGTTTCTGGTGCATTTCGGTCTGGAGCAGATTTCCGACCTGCCGGGCCTCGAGGAATTGAAAGGCGCCGGCCTGTTCGACGGCCGCCTGCCGCCGGGCTTCGGCGTGCCGAAGCCGGTCGATTCGGAGGCGCTGACGGCCGACGAGGATCCGCTGGAGGACGAGACAGATCAGCTTTCGCTGATCGCGGGCGACCTCGCCGCGGACGAAGACGACGGCGAGTGCGCCGATGAGCGCGCCGATGCGCCGCGCGACGACGCGGAGAGCGCCGACTGATCGTGCGCACCCGCGCGAACGAAAAAGGCGACGGGAAACCGTCGCCTTTTGTCTTGTGCGTTCGGTCGGCGCCGCCTCAATGCGTGGCCACGCCCGCTTCATAAACGGGTCCGAACAGTTCCCACCGGTCGCCCTTGAACGTCTGCATCCGCTCCTGGTTGATCGGCGCGAACCGTTCGGCGCTCGTGTTGACCTTGATGCCCGGCAGGACCATGTCGAGTTGCAGGTCCTTGATGGACGCCGCCTGTTTCATCACGTTTTCGCGCGTGAGGTTGTCGCCGCACATCTTGAGCACGTGCTCCAGCGTTTGCGCGGTGTTGTAGCCGTAGACGAGATGGATCTGCGAACGGTCGACGTCGGGCACGTATTTGTCGACGAAGGCCAGCCATTTCTTGTAGCCCGCATCGTCCTTCCACTGCGGATCGAGCGCATCCTTCTGATAGGCGGTCGATATGATGCCTTGCGCGGCCTCGAAACCCGCCGGCTTGAGCACCGCGCCGACCGAGATCGACGTGTTGACCAGAATGTGCATCGGCTTCCAGTTGAGTTCGGCCGCCTTCTTGATCGCCTGCGCCGCGAACTTCGGCGAGGCGATGTCGAAGAACACGTCCGCGCCGCTCGACGCCAGCCGCGCCACCTGCGCCTCGATCGTCGGATCGGTCACCTCGTAGGGCAGTTGGAGCACCGGCTTGATCTTGCCTTCCAGCCCGTCGAGCATGCCCTTGAGGTAGTCTTTGCCGAAATCGTCGTTCTGGTAGAGGATCGCGATCTTCGCCGCGGGCTTGTTGGCGAGAATGTATTTCGCGTAGATCATCCCCTCGGCGTGGTAGCTCGGCTGCCAGCCCATGGTCCACGGAAAGTTCTTCGGATCGTTCCACTTGTGCGCGCCGGTGCCGACGAACAGCTGCGGAACTTTCCTGGCGTTGAAATATTTCTGCGTGGCCGAGTTGGGCGCCGTTCCCAGCGGATTGAAGACGAGCAGAACCTCGTCGCCCTCGACGAGCTTGCGCGTCTGCTCCACCGTCTTCGGCGGGCTGTAGGCGTCGTCGTAGCTGACGAAATTGATCTTGCGCCCGTTGATGCCGCCGTTCTCGTTGAGCATCTTGAAATAGGCCGCCTGCACCTTCGCCATGAGGCTGTAGGCGGAGGCAGGGCCGCTGTAGGCGTTGGTGTTGCCGATCTTAATCTCGGTGTCGGTGACGCCCGGCCCATAGGCTTTCTGCGCGGCGGCCGGCGTCAACGCCAGCCCCGCGCCGAGCGCCAGAACGGCGCATGCGATCGTCTTTCTCATCATCGTCCTCTGTTCAACCGGGCGCTCCATGGCGCCGCCATGCGTCGGCGATCTCGCGACGCCTCATTGTCGCGGCGGGGCGGGCGACGGCGGTCCTAGGCGCGACCCTTGCCGAGCCCCATGCGCGCGAGCAGCTTATCGCGCAAAAGCACCTGATGATAAAGGGCGGCGAGAAAATGGAGGACGACCAGCGCCATTGTGACGCGCGACAGCAACCCGTGCGCCTTGCGGAGTGCGAAAACCCGGAAATCGGCCGGCAGTTCGCCGCCGCCGAACGCCGCCGCGAAGGCGCCGCTCTGGAGCGCCAGCAGACCGCCGCTGACCACCAGGAGCAGCAGCGCGACGTTGAGCGCCAGATGGCCGATGCGCACCAGCGTCTCGTGTCGCGCCTTCGGCGGCGAGGGGAGGCGCACGCGCAGCGCGATCCGCGCGACGGTCAGGACGCCCACGATCGCGCCGAGCGTCATGTGAATGCGCAGATTGACGAGCTTGGGCGCGGCGTTGGGGAGTTCCGCCAGAACGAACATGCCCGTCGCCAGCAGAAAGACGACGAGCACGGCGGTGAGCCAGTGGACCGCGATTTGTGAGGGCGTATAGCGAAAGGAAGTCATTTGGTCAGCCTCGCTGCGGCGTCGTCCGCTCGAACGCACTAGCAAGTCGTGGCCGGTGGCCCAACCGCGCGCAGTGTCGCTGCTATGGCCACATTCGGACCGGGCGCAAATGAAAACGCGGCGGTGGATCCGCCGCGCTCCAATGCCCGCGAGACCGATCGGCGATCGGCCGGTCGGTCCGCGCCGTCAGTTGGTTTTGGCGCCGGCGTCGTAGATTTCGCCGAACAACTCCCAGCGATCGCCCTTGAACACCTGAAGCTGCTCCTGCTGGATCGGCGCGAAATCGGTGGCGGACGTGTTGACCATGATGCCGGGCAGCAGCATGTCGAGTTTGAGGTCCTTGATGCTGGCGGCCTGTTTCATCACGTTCTCGCGCGTGAGGTTGTCGCCACACTGTTTGAGCACATGCGCCAGGCCCTGCGCCACGGTGTAGCCGTAGACCAGATTGGCGTCGATCTTGTTGGCGCCGGGCATGTATTTGTCGACGAACGCGCTCCATTTTTTGAAGCCTTCGTCGTTCGCCCATTGCGGATCGGTCGGATCTTTCAGATAGCCGGTGGAGATGACGCCCTGCGCGTTTTCGAAACCGGCGGGTTTGAGCACCGCGCCGACGGACGCCGACACGTTGTTGAGGAAATGCATCGGGCGCCAGTTGAGTTCAGCGGCTTTCTTGATCGCCATCGCCGCGAATTTCGGCGTGGTGATGTTGAAGAAGGTATCGGCGCCGCTCGCCGCCAGCCGCGCCATCTGCGAGTCGATCGTCGGATCGGCGACTTCGTAGTTCAGCGTGATGACGGGTTTGAGCTTGTCGCCCAGCCCATCCATGAAGCCCTTGAGATAGTCCTTACCGTAATCGTCGTTCTGGTAGATGATCGCGATCTTGGCGTTGGGCTTGTTCTTGAGAATGTACTGCGCGTAGATCGTGCCTTCGTTCTGATAGTTGGGCTGCCAGCCCATGGTCCACGGAAAATTCTTGGGGTCGTTCCACTTGGTGGCGCCGGTGGCCACGAAAAGTTGCGGGACCTTGTTCTGGTTCAGATATTTCTGGATCGCGGTGTTCGGCGGCGTGCCGAGCGGGTTGAAGACGATGAGCACATTGTCGCTTTCGACGAGCTTGCGCGCCTGTTCGACCGTCTTGGGCGGCGAGTAGCCGTCGTCGTAGGAAACGAAATTGATCTTGCGGCCGTTGATGCCGCCTTGCTCGTTGATCATGTTGAAAAAGGCCTGCTCCGTCTTGCCGATGAGGCCGTAGGAGGAAGCAGGGCCGCTGTACGGCATGATATTGCCGACCTTGATCTCGGTGTCGCTCGCGCCCGGCCCGTAGGCCTTCTGGGCGATGGCCGGCGTCGCCGCCAGGCTCGCGCCCAGCATCGCAACGGAAAAAGCGTTCATCGGTTTCATTCTGGTCCTCCGCCTGAGAGTTTGCGTCGATGCGACGCCCGGTTTTGGAAATGCGCAGTCGTTCGATCGAATGAAGGGACGCGGCGACGAACGGATAATCGCGCGCCCAACGCCCGATCGCCGTATCGCCGGCGCGCGTGCGGCGCGGCGCTTGCGCCGCGGCCGCGGATGTCGATCAGTGCGAGACGTTCGCCGCGGTGAAGAGATCGCCGAACAGCTCCCACCGATCGCCCTTGAACACCTGCAGACGCTCCTGATTGATCGGCGCGAAGCGTTCGGCGCTGGTGTTGATCTTGATGCCGGGCAGCAGCATGTCGTGCGACAGATCGCTGAGGGAGGCGGCCTGCCGCATGACGTTTTCGCGCGTCAGGTTGTCGCCGCATCGCCTGAGCACCTCCACCATCGTCTGCGAGACGGTGTAGCCGTAGACGAGCAGGGCGTTCGTCTTGTCGGCGTCCGGCATGTGCTTGTCGATGAAGGCCAGCCAGTTCTTGTAGCCGGCGTCGTCTTTCCATGTCGGGTCTGTCGGATCCTTGAGATACGCCGTGGAAATGATGCCTTGCGAATTCTCGAAGCCTGCCGGCTTGAGCGTGGCGCCCACGGACGCGGATACGCTGTTGAGCAGGTGCAGCGGCTTCCAGTTGAGTTCGGCGGCTTTCTTGATCGCCTGCGCGGCGAATTTCGGCGTCGTGACATTGTAGAACGTGTCGGCGCCGCTCGCCGCCAGACGCGCCATCTGCGAGTCGATCGTCGGGTCGGTGACTTCGTAGGTCAGCACGATGTGCGGCTTCAGCTTGTCGCCGAGCCCGTCGAGCATACCCTTGAGATAGTCTTTTCCGTAGTCGTCGTTCTGGTAGAGGATCGCGAGCTTGGCGTTCGGTTTGTTCTTGAGAACGTATTGCGCATAGATCTGCCCTTCGGCCTGGTAGCTCGGCTGCCATCCCATGGTCCACGGGAAGCGCTTCGGGTCGTTCCACTTGGTCGCGCCCGTCGCGACGAACAGCTGCGGAACCTTGCGGTCGTTCAGATATTTCTGGATCGCGGTGTTGGGCGGTGTGCCGAGCGGGTTGAAGACGAGGAGCACGTTGTCGCTCTCGACCAGCTTGCGCGCCTGCTCGACAGTCTTGGGCGGGCTGTAGGCGTCGTCATAGGTGACGAAGTCGATCTTGCGGCCGTTGATCCCGCCCTTTTCGTTGATCATCTTGAAATAGGCGGCTTCGGTCTTGCCGATGATCCCGTAGGCGGAGGCAGGGCCGCTGTAGGCGTAGATGTTGCCGATCTTGATTTCGGTGTCGGTGACGCCCGGCCCATAGGATTTCTGGGCATAGGCGCCGGTCGCGACGGATAGCGTCGCCAAGAGGGCGACAGAAGTCGCCCGTCCAAAACGGTTCATGTTGAGTCTCCCCTGGGTCGCCGTCCGCGTCGAAAGCCCGCCCCGCGCTTGTATGCGTCTGTCGGCCGGTTTCGCTTATTCGTCAGCGATCAGGGGATGCTAAGCGGGCTTGGGGCCGGTTGTCACGTTGCGTTGCAACGCAAGGTCCAGCGCGCGGGCGCCCTCGACCGGTCCGCCCGCATCGATGGCCCCGAACGCGCCCTTGAGCGCGATCGCCCGGGCGAGTTTGCGCCGGTATGTGGAGCGCGCGACGCCCACCGCCCCGAGCCGCGCCAGATGGGGCGTGACGATCTGCGCGTCCAGCAGGGCGTAGCCGCCCGCGTTCAACCGCGCGACCAGATGCACGAGCGCGACCTTGGAGGCGTCTGTCTCGCGGTGGAACATGCTCTCGCCGAAAAACGCCGCGCCGAGCGACACGCCGTAGAGCCCCCCGACCAGCGCGCCGTCGCGCCGGCACTCGATGGTGTGCGCGTGCCCGCGGTCGAACAGCGCGCGATACAGCGCGCGGATTTCGCGATTGATCCAGGTGGTGGGCCGCGTGGTCGATTGCGCCGCGCAGGCGTCGATCACCGCGTCGAAATCCCGGTCGGCGGACACTTCGTAGCGGTTCGAGCGCACCGTCCCGGCGAGACTGCGCGACACGATCAGCCCGTTCAGCGGAAATATGCCGCGCTCCTCGGGGTCGAGCCAGAACAGGCGGTCGTCGTCGGCCGACTCGGCCATCGGGAACAGGCCGATCGAATAGGCGCGCAGAATGGTCTCGGGCGTGATCTCGGGAATGAGCGCGGAACGCGACATGCGGGAAAAGTGGCGACGGGGGCAGGTTGCGTCAAGAAGCCCCGCCGGCGGCGGCCGGACCATTGTCAGCGGCCTGTGGTTTCAGCAATCTGGCGTCGGATTCGGGAAGGATGCGGCGATGGAAACGGGTGCGGGAAGAAGAGTGGCGGCGATGGCGGCGCTCGCGGCGGCGTTGTCGGTCGGCGAGGCGGCCGCGGCGCCGCCCAAACCCGTTCCCGGACTCGACAGGATCAGGCATATCGTCGTGATATTTCTGGAGAACCGCTCGTTCGACAATCTGTACGGGCTTTTTCCGGGCGCCAACGGCGTGGCCAACGCCGGCGCGGCCGCCACGCAGGCGGACAAGGACGGCAAGCCGTACGAAAAACTGCCGCCGGTCATGAACACCAATCTCAAGCCGCCGGCCGTCGACACGCGCTTTCCGCAGGACCTTCCCAACAAGCCGTTCCTGGTCGACCCCTACGCCGGCCTCACCCAGACCTATGGCGATCCGACCCACCGCTTCTATCAGCAGCAGCACCAGATCAACGGCGGCAAGATGGACAGGTTCGTCGCCTGGACGAACGTCGGCGCGCTGGTGATGGGTTATCACGACGGCGCGCACATGCCGATGTGGGACTATGCGAAGAAATACGTCCTGATGGACAATTTCTTCCACGCCGCGTTCGGCGGCTCGTTCCTCAACCACATGTGGCTCGTGTGCGCGTGCACGCCCGTCTACAAGGGCGCGCCCGAACGCCTCGTGGCGAAGCTCGACGCCAACGGCATGATGGAAAAGGACGGCATGATCACGCCCGACGGCCATGTCGTGAACACCGCCTTTCCCGCCAGGGGACCGTATCCCCGACAGATCACCGATCCGACATTCCTCACGCCCGAGCAGGATGCGCCGCACATCGGCGACCGCCTGTCGGAGAAGCAGATTTCCTGGGCCTGGTATTCCGGCGGATGGGACGACGCGGTGGCCGGCCATCCGCATTCGCAGTTCCAGTATCATCACCAGCCGTTCGCGTTCTTCCGCACCACCGCGCTCGGGACGAAGGCCGCAAGGAAACATCTCAAGGACGAGAAGGACCTCATCGCCGGCATCGTGCGCGGGAAGCTGGAACAGGTCGTCTTTTTCAAGCCGACCGGCGCCGTCAACCAGCATCCCGGCTACACGAACGTGTCGGCCGGCGAACGCCAGACGGCGGAGCTTATCGGACTCATCGAGCGCAGCCCGCTGTGGAAGGACACGCTCGTCGTCGTCACCTACGACGAGAACGGCGGCTTCTGGGATCACGTCGGCCCGCCGAAGGTCGATCGCTGGGGGCCGGGCGCGCGCGTGCCGACCATCCTCGTTTCGCCGCACGCGAAGAAGGGTTTCATCGACTCCACGCAATACGACACGACGTCGATCCTGAAACTGATCGAAACGCGGTTCGGCCTCGAGCCGCTGGGAACGCGCGACGCCGCCGCCGCCGACATGACCAACGCGCTCGACCTCGCGCCGAAAAGGAAGTGACGCCAGCCGCCGCAGGGAAGAGCGTCAGGCGAACGCTTTCCAGAAGAACGCGACGGTGATGATCCAGATGAGCGTCACCACCGCCATGCGCGCCTTCGACGGATCAAGCCGCGTGGCCAGATGCGCGGCGCCGTAGCCGCCGACGATCGCGGCGGCGAGCATCGCCAGCATATGCGGCCAGTAAATGAGCCCGCCGACGATGAACAAGGTCGCCGCCGTCGCGTTCATCGCCGCATTGAGCAGGTTGCGCGAAGCCTGCATCGCGGACAGGTTCGCGTTCGTGAGCAGGCTCCACGTGGCCAGCATCATAATTCCGACCGCGCCGCCGAAATAGCCGCCGTAGACGCCGAGCAGGAACTGGCAGGCCAGCAGCGCGCGGGGCCCGATGTGCACACGCGCGCGCAAGGCCTCGCCCGCCCTGCGGCCGAACGTGAAGGCCAGCGCGCCGATGAGCAGCAGAAACGGCAGGATGGCGTCGAACAGCCTTTGCGGCGTGGACAGGAGCAGCAGCGCGCCGCCCGCGCCGCCGACCACGCTGACGAGCGCCATCGCGCGCATGGACACGCGCTCGAATCCGGAAAAGTGTTTGCGATAGGCGTAGGCGCTGGCGAGCGCGCTCGGCACGAGCGCCACCGTCGACGTGGCGTTGGCGTTGAGCGCCGGCACGCCCGCCGTCACCAGCGCCGGCAGCGTGACGAACGATCCGCCGCCCGCGATCGCGTTCATCGAACCGCCGATCAGCCCGGCGGCGGCGGCGATCAGAAGGTCGTTCATGCGCCCGCTGGGCGCGCGCGACCGCGCCTAGACATCCATCCCGCCGGTCGCGAGAAAATGTTCGAGCCAGTGAATGTCGTAAAGCCCGTTCTGCACGTCGGCGTTGCGCACCAGCGTGCGGAACAGCGGCAGCGTCGTCTCGATTCCGTCGACGATGAATTCGTCGAGCGCGCGGCGCAAGCGCATCAGCGCCTCGTTGCGCGTGCGTCCGTGCACGATCAGCTTGCCGACGAGGGAATCGTAGTTGGGCGGTATCGTGTAGCCCTGGTAGACCGCGCTGTCGACGCGCACGCCCACGCCGCCCGGCGGATGGAAGTAGGCGATGCGGCCGGGCGAGGGACGGAACGTGGAATGGTGTTCGGCGTTCACGCGACATTCGATCGCGTGGCCGAAGAAGGCTACGTCTTCCTGCCTCATCGACAACGGCGAGCCGGCGGCGATGCGAATCTGCTCGTTCACGAGGTCGATGCCTGTGATCATCTCGGTGACCGGATGTTCGACCTGGATGCGCGTGTTCATCTCGATGAAATAGAATCGCCCGTCCTCGTAGAGAAATTCGATGGTGCCGGCGCCGGCGTAGCCCATGTCCGCCATCGCGCGCGCGCAGATCGCGCCTATCTCCATGCGCTGTTCGGCGTTGAGCGCGGGCGAGGGGCTTTCCTCCAGCACTTTCTGGTGCCGGCGCTGCAACGAGCAATCGCGCTCGCCCAGATGAATCGCGCGGCCCTGTCCGTCGCCGAGAATCTGCACCTCGATATGGCGCGGCTTCTCGAGATATTTTTCGAGATAGACCGAATCGTCGCCGAAAGCCGCCTTGGCCTCCGTCTGCGCGGCGCCGATCGCATATTCGAGATCGGCCGCCGTGCGCGCCACTTTCATGCCGCGCCCGCCGCCGCCGGCCGCCGCTTTCACGAGCACCGGATAGCCGATGTCGGCGGCGATCCGGCGCGCCTCGTCGATATCGGAAACGCCGCCCTCCGACCCCGGCACGCACGGAATGCCGAGACGGCGCGCTGTGCGCTTGGCCTCGATCTTGTCGCCCATGATGCGGATGTGTTCGGCCTTGGGGCCGATGAACACGATGTTGTGTTCGGCGAGAATTTCCGCGAACCGCGCATTCTCGGACAGAAAGCCGTAGCCCGGATGAATGGCGTCCGCGCCGGTGATCTCGCAGGCCGCCAGCAGCGCGGGAATGTTGAGATAGGAATCGCGCGCCTGCGGCGGGCCGATGCACACGCTCTCGTCGGCGAGCTTGACGTGCATGGCCTCCGCGTCGGCCGTCGAATAGACGGCGACGGTGGCGATGCCGAGTTCCTTGGCCGCGCGCAGAATGCGCAGCGCGATTTCCCCGCGATTGGCGATGAGGATCTTGTCGAACATCGCGCTACTCGATGACGAGGAGCGGCTGACCGTATTCGACCGGCTGGCCGTCCTCGATCAGAATTTCGCTCACGACGCCTCCGCGATGCGCGAGTATCTCGTTGAACGTCTTCATCGCTTCCACGAGCAGCACCTTGTCGCCGGCTTTCACCGCCTGACCGATCTCGACGAACGGTTTGGCGTCCGGACTCGGACGGCGATAGACGGTGCCCACCATCGGGGACTTGAGCGCGTTGGCGTTGTCGACGGCGGGCGCGGGGACCGCGGCGACGGCGGCGGGCGCCGACACGTTGACGGCGACCGGCGCCGGCTGCGGCGCGCTCGCCATCAGCACGCGCGTCTCGCGCGCCACGCGAATGCGCAGGTCGCCCTTCTCCACCTCGATCTCGCTGAGATCGGTCTCGGACAGAAGATTGGCGAGATCGCGCACCAGCGCCGTCTCGACGCCGGCGGCCATTTTCGGCGCGACCGGCGTCCGGCTTTGTCTCGCCGTCGATTTCGCGGCCGGCTTCGGTTTGCGTGTCATGGGGCGCTCGCCTTTTTGTTCTTCATGAAAGCGGGCGCGCGCCTGAATCGCCGCCCCTTTCCGGGCGGGGTCTTTTTATAGCTCTTGGCCCGGCAGGGAAAGGGCGGGGCGCCGGTCAGCCGCAGCTCGTCTTGCCGCACTTCTGCATGTTGGCGATCTTGCCGCGCAGTTCGCCGTAGCCGACCGCGCCCACGATCACCTCCTTGCCGAGAATCCAGGCCGGCGTGCCGCTCAGCGACAGCTTGTCGGCCACGCCCATCACTTCCTGAATGCCGGCCATCGTTTCGGGCGCCTTCATGTCCTTGTCCAGCCGGTCCATGTCTGCGCCCAGGTCGCGCGCGGCCGCCATCGCCTGCGTCTTGCCGATCTGTCCGCGCAGGGCGAACAGCTTCTGGTGGAAGTCCCAGTACTTTTCTCCCGAGACCTGATTGCGCAACGCGCTCGCCACCATCGCGGCTTCGAGCGAGGGCTGACCCAGCACCGGAAATTCCTTCAAGACCACGCGCAGGTCCGGGAAATCCTTCACCAGTTTCGACAGGTCGCCGAGCGCGCGGCGGCAATAGCCGCAGTTGTAGTCGAAAAACTCGACGAGCGTGATCGACCCTTTGGGATTGCCGACGACCGTCTGATATTTCGAGTCGAAGATCGCCGCTTTCTGCGTGTCCAGCACCTTGGCGCGCTCGGCCGTCTCCTCGGCCTTCTCGCGCTTCTGCAGCTCGATCAGCGCATCGCGCAGCACTTCGGGATGGGCGAGAAGGTAATCCTTCACGATCCCCTCGATCTCGGTCTTCTGCTTCGGCGAAATTTCCTGCGCGGCGAGCGGGGCGGGCGCGGCGAGACAGGCGGCGAGCGCGAGGCGGCCGAGAATGCGGAACGTCATGCAATGTCTCCGAATGCGGCGCGGCCGCTGAACGTGCGGCGCGGCCGCTGAAACTGGGCGAACGGCAGAATAGGGGGCGACCATTGACGCTCCCTATACAGCGCATGTCCTGCGGCGCCAAAACGGCCGCATTGGGGCCTGCCGTCCGGCCGCGCGGCCTGATATGAGGCGGCATGGACCAGGATCGTTCCGCGCATCGCGCCCACCGCTTCGCCGCCGCCCGGCGCTCGGCCGTCGCCCCCTTCATGGCGATGGACGTTCTGCGCGAGGCGAGCGCGCTGGCGGCGGGCGGGCGCTCCATCATGCGGCTGGAGGTGGGCGAGCCCGGCGCGCCGCCGCCGGCGCTCGTGCGCGCCGCCGCCCGCCGCGCGCTGGAGGGCGGGCGCATCGGCTATACGGATGCGCTCGGCCTGACGTCGCTGCGCGAACGAATCGCCCGCCACTATGGCGAGCAATACGGGGTTTGCATTCCCGCAAGCCGCGTGGCGGTCACGACCGGCTCGTCGGGCGGCTTCATCCTGAGCTTTCTGGCGCTGTTCGACCACGGCGACCGCGTCGCCATCGCGGCGCCGGGCTACCCGGCCTACCGCAACATTCTGGAGGCGCTCGGCTGCGAGTGCGTGGCGCTCGAAACCTCCGCCGCCAGCGGCCACGTCGTCACGCCGGACATGATCGCGAGCGCGCACGCGCAGGCGCCGCTCAAGGGCGTGCTGCTGATGAGCCCCGCCAATCCCACCGGCGCGATGATGACGCCCCAGAATCTGCGCGATGTCTGCGCACTGTGCGAGCGGCTCGGAATCGCTTTCGTGTCGGACGAAATCTATCACGGCCTCACCTATGAACGGCCGGCCGCGACCGCGCTGCAGTTTTCCGACGAGGCGGTCGTCGTCAACTCCTTTTCGAAATACTACTGCATGACCGGCTGGCGCGTGGGCTGGCTGATCCTGCCGGAGCGCTTTGCGCGCCCGGTCGAACGGCTGGCGCAGTCCCTGGCCATCTCGACGCCCTACCTCAGCCAGGTGGCGGCCGAGGCGGCGTTCGACGCGCGCGCGGAACTGGAGACGGTGAAGGCCGGCTATGCGCGCAACCGCGCCGCATTGATGGCCGCGCTGCCGATGATGGGGCTGGGCGATTTCGTCGCGCCCGACGGCGCCTTCTACATCTACGCCGACATCGGGCGGCTGACGAACGATTCGCTCGATTTCTGCAAACGCATGCTGCACGAGGCGGGCGTGGCGGCGACGCCGGGCCTCGATTTTGACCGCGAACGCGGTCATCGAACGCTGCGCCTGTCCTATGCAGGCCCCGAGGCCGACATTCTCGAAGCCATCGCGCGCATGAAGGCGTGGCTCTCGTCCTGAGTCTTTGCGGCCGTGATGTTTGCCGCCTAGACTGCGCGCGGGACGAAACGCCGGCGACGCCGAAGGCGCGCCCTGCCACAACGAGGGCGCATGAAACGCATCTTCGACGGATTGCGGGTGATCGATTGCGCGAGCTTCATCGCCGCGCCGGCCGCCGCCACCATCCTTTCCGATTTCGGCGCGGACGTGATCAAGATCGAGCCGCCGAGCGGCGACGCGTTCCGCCAGACCTGGCTGGCGTCCGGCCAGATCGAATCCGACGCGAACTATCCGTGGATCATGGATTCGCGCAACAAGCGCAGTCTCGCGCTCGATCTCGCCGGCGAGGCCGGCCGCGCCATCCTGCGACGGCTGGTGGTCGGCGCGGATGTGTTCATCACCAACTATCCGGCGCCCGTGCGCCGCAAGCTCGGCTTCGACTACGACACGATCGCGCCGATGAATCCGCGCCTCGTCTACGCGTCGTTCACCGGCTACGGCGAGCGGGGCGCGGAGGCCGAAAAGCCCGCATTCGACACAACCGCTTGGTGGGCGCGCTCCGGGCTGATGGGCACGGTGGTCTCCGACGGCGCCGCGCCGCCTGCGCGCTCGGTCGGCGGCATGGGCGACCATCCGACCTCGCTTGCCGTTCTGTCGGGCGTGCTGATGGCGCTCTATCGCCGTCTGATGACGGGCGAGGGCGCGCTGGTGACGACGTCGCTGCTGGCGAACGGCCTTTGGGCCAACGGATTTCAGGCGCAGGCCGCGCTGTGCGGCGCGAAATTCCATCCGCGCCCGCCACGCGAAAAGTCCGCCAACGCGCTCGGCGCCTCGTATCGTTGCGGCGACGGGCGCTGGCTCATCCTGGCGATCCACAACGAGGAGCGCCAGTGGCCGGAGCTTGCGCGCTGTCTCGACCGCGCCGACCTTCTCGACGATACGCGGTTCGCCACCAGGGACGACCGGCTGGCGAACGCGCCGGCGCTCGTCGCCGAACTCGACCGCGCCTTCGCCGCGCGCGAGCGCGCGCACTGGCGCGAGCTTCTGACTGCGCGCGGCGTTCTTTTCGACATCGTCGCGCTGCCCGACGACATTCCCGGCGACCGGCAATTGCACGACAACGACATGCTCGTGCGTTTTGCCGACAGCGATCTTCTGACGGTCAACTCGCCGTTTTCGATCAGCGGCGAGACGAAGACGCCTCCCAGATCGGCGCCCGCGATCGGCCAGCATACGGACGAGGTTTTGCGCGAGCTGGGCTGCGACGCCGCCGAGATCGCGCGCCTGCGCGCAGGCGGCGTCGTGGCGTGAATCCCGCGCGGACCCTGCGCGCGCGCCGCGCGGTCTGAACGCCCTGACAGAACGTTCGCGCAAACAAAAAAGAGCGCCCTTTGGGGCGCTCTTTCATGTCCTGCCGCGCGGCGCGTCAGCCGCCGAGCGTCGCTTTGGCGCGGCTCCACCAGCCGCTCTTTTTCGGCGCGGCCGGGTCGGCGGTGGTGATCACGCGTTCGGTCGGCTCGCGCGGCGGTTGCTCGGGCGCGGGCGCCTGGGCGACCGGTTCCTCGACCGTCTCCGGGGCGGCCGCCACCGGTTCGGGCGCAGCCTCGGACCGCGCGGGTTCGACAGCCTCGGATTGCGCGGGCTCTACCGGCGCCGGTTCGTCAGGCTGCGCGACTGCGGGCGCGGCCAGAATGGCCGACGGCGCGCGGAACGGCTCCGGCGCGTGCGAATCCTCCCGCGCCCAGAATCCTTCGCCCGGCTCGCGCCACTGCTGCGGCGCGCGCGCAACGATTTCGCCGGCGACCTCGGCCACCACCGCCATGCCCTCGTCGGACGGCTGCGGCGCGTCGGCAGACACGCCGCCTTCGCCCGCCTCGCGCTCGCCGCGGCCGCCGCGACGACGGCGGCGACGACGCTTGCGGCGCTGTCCGTCCGCATCCATCTCCTCGCCGGCCTCGCGATCGCCGCCGTCGCGGTCCGCGCCCGCGCGGTCCTCGCTCTCGGCCGTTTCGTCGTCCGTCTCGATCTCGTCCTCGATCTCCTCGGCGTCCTCCTCGTAGAGGTCGGCCTGCGCCAGATCGCGGCGCGGCGCGGGCTTGCCGGTCGCCGCCTCGCCGCGCTCCAGCGCGTGATAGGTGGAGCCGGTCAGCGTGTCGTCGGCCACCACGAACACGTCCACGCCGTAGCGCTCCTCGATGCCGCGCAGATGCGCACGCTTCTGGTTGAGGATGTAGAGCGCGACATTGGTGCGCGTCTTCACGATGATGTTGTGAGAGGCGCTCTTGATGAGCGATTCCTCGAGCACACGCAGCACATGCAGCGCGATCGAGGAAACCGAGCGCACCATGCCCGAGCCCGAGCAATGCGGGCAGGGGACGGTCGAGCCTTCAAGCACGCCGGTGCGGATGCGCTGGCGCGACATTTCGAGCAGGCCGAAATGCGAGATGCGGCCGATCTGGATGCGGGCGCGGTCGTTCTTGAGCGCGTCCTTCATCCGGCGCTCGACGGCGCGGTTGTTCTTGTTCTCCTCCATGTCGATGAAATCGACGACGATGAGGCCGGCGAGATCGCGCAGGCGCAACTGGCGCGCCACCTCGTCGGCGGCCTCCAGATTGGTGCGCAGCGCCGTGTCCTCGATATTGTGCTCGCGCGTCGAGCGACCGGAGTTCACGTCGATCGCCACCAGCGCCTCGGTCTGGTTGATGACGAGATAGCCGCCTGATTTCAGCGTCACGTGATTGGAGAACATCGCGTCGAGCTGCGTCTCCACGCCCGAGCGCACGAACAGCGCCTCCTGCTCGCGCCATGGCTTCACGTTCTTCGCGTGACTCGGCATCAGGAGGCGCATGAATTCCTTCGCCTCGCGATAGCCGTCATCGCCCGCGACCATCACCTCGTCCACGTCCTTGTTGTAGAGGTCGCGGATCGCGCGCTTGATGAGCGAGCCTTCCTCGTAGACGAGCGTGGGCGCGGTCGAGCGCAACGTCGTCTCGCGCACCGTCTCCCACATGCGCAGCAGGTATTCGAAGTCGCGCTTCACCTCCGCGCGCGTGCGCGAGGCGCCGGCGGTGCGCAGGATGACGCCCATGCCCTCCGGCACCTCGAGATCCTGCGCGATTTCCTTCAACCGCTTGCGGTCGACCGCGTCGGTGATCTTGCGGGAGATGCCGCCGCCGCGCGCCGTGTTCGGCATGAGCACGGAATAGCGGCCCGCCAGCGACAGGAAGGTCGTGAGGGCCGCGCCCTTGTTGCCGCGCTCCTCCTTCACCACCTGCACAAGCAGCACCTGCCGGCGCTTGATCACTTCCTGAATCTTGTACTGGCGGCGCGTGCGCGTCTGGCGACGCGGCATTTCCTCCATCGCGTCGCCGCCGATATGTTCGACCTGGTCTTCCTCGTCCTCGTCCTCTTCCTCGTCGTCCTCGTCGCCGGCCTCGCGGACCTGCGGCGCATGATCGACGTCGACGCCGGCGGCGTCCCCGACGGCGCTCTCGGCGTCTTCGTCCGCTTCGCGCCCGGCGTCTTCGTCCGCGGCGCGGGCTGCGTCTTCCGCGGCTTCGCGAGTTGCGTCTTCCGCCGCATCGCGGGCTGCGTTTTCTGCCGCTTCGCGAGCTGCGCTTTCAGCCGCTTCGCGGGCTTCCTGGCGCTCCTGCCGGGCGAGGAATTTAGCCTCGTGATCGGGAATGGCGGGTTCGCCCGGCTCGTCGTCGGCGGGGCGCTCCTCGATCGTCGCATAACCCTGCGCGTCGATGGCGATCGGCTGCGGCGCCGTCCCGGCCGGTTCCACGGCATCGGTTTCGTCGGCGATGTCGGCGCCGGGCGTCGGCGCCTCCAAAGTCATGTCGGCGGCCGTCCCCTCGCTCGCCTCCTGCGCCTCGGCCTCGGGCGCCTCCTCGGAAATCGTGGCGTCGCCGTTGCGCTGGCGCCGGGCGCGGTCGTAGTCGCGTCCGCGCCTGCGGCGCGAGCGGCGCGGGCGGCGCTCCTCTTCCTCGTCCTCCTCGGCGGCGGCCGCCACCTCTTCCAGCAGCGCCTGCCGGTCGGCGACGGGGATCTGGTAATAGTCCGGATGGATTTCGGAGAAGGCGAGGAACCCGTGACGGTTTCCGCCGTAGTCGACGAACGCCGCCTGGAGCGAGGGCTCCACCCGCGTTACTTTCGCAAGATAGATATTGCCGCGCAGCGGCTTCTTGGACGCGGATTCGAAGTCGAATTCCTCGACGCGATTACCGCGTTGCACCACCACCCGGGTCTCTTCCGGGTGGGATGCGTCGATCAGCATTTTGTTGGCCATTGAACACTCTTGGGCGCGGGCCGTCGGTCGGCGCCGCTGCGAGCGGCCGCGGCCGCTGCGCAGGTCGGCGCCCGTCAGGCGGCGCCGCGCGCGAAGTTTGAGGGAAGGGGAGAGGCCCGCGCCACGAACGCAACGCTACGCTGGCGTCGTCGCGGGGGCCGTAAAGACAAGACAACGGGAACGGAAATGTCGCCGCCGATGCGATCCCATGGCCTGCGCCCGCTCCGCTCGCAGCCCCGTACGCGGCGCATTGCACAGCGCCTGCGTGGGGAAAGAGAGATACGGTTTGCGTCATCTGGCCCGCGGTTTCGTCTCGTCGACGATTGAAACATTGCGACGGCGCCGTCCTGGGACGGCCCAGCGCCTGCCTGCTCCCGAACGAAACGTTCGGAGGTGGAAGCGCCCGGATGCGCGCGCCTCGCGTCGCGCAGAAATCGGTCGCTTCCCGCCGCGAGCGCCTCGGCGCCCATCGCAGGAGACGCTACTTAGGCGCATCGCCGCCGCCTTGGCAAGTTTCCCGACCCCTGTGTTCAAAATGCGACAGGGGGTCGGCAAAGCGCGCATCATCGTTACCGCGCGTTAACCGTTGCTTGCTTATTGCTTAATCTTGCGGCGAATCCACGGTCCGACAGGGCCTGCGGCGCGGGACGGAACCGGATGGCGCGACACGCGAAAACGAGGGGCGGGCGCCTGGCTGCGACGGCCGCGCTCCTGCTCGCCGCCGCGACGCCGCCGGCCGCCGCCAACGGCATGGTGGGCGCCCGCGCCGCCGCCCGCGCGCTGCCGGCGCAGGCCAGGCCCTACGACGCCGGCCCGGCGGCCACCGCCGTCCATCATCACGAGAGCGCGGGCGGGGCCAGACTCGTCTTCGACATGAACGACACGGTCGACGTGCGGGCTTTCGTTCTGTCGAATCCGGACCGGGTGGTGGTCGACCTGAAGGAAACCGCCTTCCTGATCGATCCGGCCAACGGACGAGCCTCCAGGCCGGCGCGCGCCGGTCTGATCGCGTCCTACCGGTTCGGTCATTTCGCGCCCGGCCGGTCGCGCATCGTCGTGGACTTGAACGGGCCGGCGCGGATCGCCCGGGCGGCGAGCGAGCGCACCGAATCGGGCGGCGCCGCGCGGCTGACGCTCGAGCTTGCGCCCTCCGACGGCGAATCGTTCCGCGCCGCCGCGCGCGCGGCGCGCGCCGCAGAACTGTTGCAGGCCCCGCCGCAGCCGCCCCGCAAACAGGCGGAGGCGCCGGCGCCCGCGTCCGGCGGCCGCCCGGTCGTCGCGCTCGACCCCGGCCACGGCGGCGTCGATACGGGGGCGGCCGGCAAGGACGCCATCGAAAAGAACATCGTGTTCGAATTCGCGCGGGCGGTCGCCGCCAAGCTGGAGGCCAGCGGCCGCGTGAAGCCGGTGCTGACGCGCGCCGGCGACGTTTTCGTGCCCCTGGCCGACCGCGTGAAACTGGCGCAGAGCGCGGGCGCGGGCCTGTTCGTCTCCATTCACGCCGACACGCTGTCGGAGACCTGGGTGCGCGGTGCGACCGTCTACACCCTGTCCGACCGCGCCTCCGACGCCGAGGCCGCGCGACTGGCGGCCAGCGAGAACGCGGCCGACCGGGCGGGCGGCGTGACCGAGACCGAGGATACGACCGACGTGCAGGACATTCTGTCCGACCTCACGCGCCGCGAAACGCGGGCGATGAGCCACGCTTACGCCCGCTCGCTCGTCGCCTACTGGAAACACACGGGCGATCTGAACAAGAACCCGCTGCGCTCGGCCGGTTTCCGCGTGCTGAAGGCGATGGACACGCCCTCGGTGCTGCTCGAACTGGGCTACATGTCGTCGCAGGGCGATCTCGCCCGGCTCGTCTCCGCCGACTGGCGCGAACGCGCCTCCACCAGCGTCGCCCAGTCGATCGAGCGCTTTTTCGCAGAGCGCACCGCCGCCGAGGCGCCCGCCGGCGCCCCTGACAGATTTGCAAACGCGGGCGCGCCCGCGCCGCGCTAGGGCCGGGAAAAAGTATTGGCCCATGCGGGCCGCGCCGGAATTCGCGTTCACGCCTCGCCGCGCCCTCAAACGACCACAAAGCGGCAGCACTGAAACGGCGGAGTTCGTGAGGAACGTCGCAAGGTTCGTGCTCCGGTCCAAAGGAGCGGGCGCGGTTGCGCTGCGGCTTGTTTTGCGTCAAACGGGTGGAACGCTGCGGCGCCGTGGCAGAACGCCGGCGCGGTGCGGATTCGGCAGGCGCGCCGCCCGCCAGAGAGATTTGAGATGAGATCGGCTCGACCCATCAGGCGCGACAGCCACGGTCGGACGATCGCCGGATCGAGAGATTTTGAATGCGGATGATCGGCCGCTTTTTTGGCTTCATTTTCGCAACCGGCGCGATCCTATTCCTGCTCGGCGCGGCCGGTGCGGGCGTCGCCTATCATTTCTACAGCAAGGACCTGCCGGATACCGCGCAGCTCAAGAATTACGAGCCGCCGGTCATGACGCGCGTCCACGCCAGCGACGGGTCGATCCTCGCCGAATACGCGCGCGAACGCCGTCTCTATCTGCCGACTTCCGCGCTGCCGCCGCTGGTGAAACAGGCGTTCATCGCCGCCGAGGACAAGAACTTCTACAGCCATCCCGGCGTCGACGCCGAAGGCATCCTGCGTGCGGTGACGGTGCTCGTGCAGGGCGGCCGGCATGTGCAGGGCGCCTCGACCATCACCCAGCAGGTGGCCAAGAACTTTCTGGTCGGCAACGAGCGGTCCATCGAGCGCAAGATTCGCGAGGCGCTGATCTCGTTCCGCATCGAGGCGGCCTATTCCAAGGACCGCATTCTCGAACTCTATCTCAACGAGATCTATCTCGGGCTCGGCAACTACGGCGTCGCCGCCGCCGCGCTCAACTATTACAACAAATCGGTCCACGAACTGACGATCGCGGAAGCCGCCTATCTCGCCGCGCTACCCAAGGCGCCGAGCGACCTGCATCCGTTCCGCAATCGCGAGAAGGCGCTCGCGCGGCGCAATTACGTCATCGACCGCATGGTGGCCGACGGCTATGTCAAACGCGCCGACGGCGAGAAGGCCAAGACCGAACCGCTCGGCGTCAATCCGCGCGCGCTCTCGCCCAACACCTATGTGGCGGGCTATTTCGCGGAGGAAGTGCGCCGCGAACTGTCGGATCGGTACGGCGACAAGAAATTGTACGAAGGCGGCCTGTCGGTCCGCACCACGCTCGACCCCAGGATGCAGCTGATGGCGCGCAAGGCGCTGGTCGACGGCCTCGTGCGGTTCGACGAGGCGCACGGGTTCCGCGGCGCCATGCAGCATATCGAAACGGCTGGCGACTGGGGTCCGCCGCTCGGCGCCATTCCCGCGCTCGGCGACGTGCAGCCGTGGCGACTGGCGGTGGTGCTCGATATTTCCGACGCCGGCGCGCGCATCGGCCTTCAGCCGCCGAAGGAGAAATCCGGCGAACTGTCGCGCGAGCGCGAGACGGGGGGGTTGAGCGCCGAAGGCATGCGGTGGACGCGCAAGACGCCGCGCTCCGCGTTGACGGTTGGCGACGTGATCTATGTCGAGCCGATCGAGAAAACGCCGGGCCAGTATCGCCTGCGCCAGGTGCCCGATATTTCCGGCGCACTCGTCGCGATGGACCCCTATACCGGTCGCGTGTTCGCGATGGTCGGCGGTTTCTCGTTCGACCAGTCGGAGTTCAACCGCGCGACGCAGGCGCAGCGCCAGCCCGGCTCCGCGTTCAAGCCGTTCGTCTACGCCACGGCGCTCGACAACGGCTATACGCCGTCCTCCATCGTGCTGGACGAGGCGATCGAGATCGATCAGGGCAACGGCGAAATCTGGCGGCCTGAGAATTTTTCCGGCGGCGGCACCGGCGCGCACACGCTGCGCTACGGCATCGAACAGTCGAAGAACATGATGACCGTGCGGCTCGCCAAGGACGTGGGCATGCCGCTGATCGTCGAATATTCGAAACGGTTCGGCGTCTACGACGATCTGCCGCCCTATCTGTCGATGTCGCTGGGCGCGGGCGAAACGACGGCCATGCGGATGGTGGCCGGCTATTCGATGCTCGCCAACGGCGGCAAGCGCATCAAGCCCTCGCTCATCGACCGCATTCAGGACCGCTGGGGCCGCACCATCTACCGGCACGACGAACGCCAGTGCCTGGGCTGCGACGCGCCGAAATGGGAGAACCAGAACGAGCCGAAACTGGTCGACAAGCGCGAGCAGGTGCTCGATCCCCTGACCGCCTACCAAATCACCTCCATCATGGAAGGCGTGGTGTTGCGCGGCACGGGCCAGCGTCTGAAGGCGCTCGGCAAACATCTGGCGGGCAAGACCGGCACGACCAACGATGCGAAGGATCTGTGGTTCGTCGGCTTCTCGCCCGACCTCGCCGTCGGCGTCTATCTCGGCTACGACCGCCCGCGCTCGATGGGCGACCATGCGCAGGCCTCGCTCTACGCCGCGCCGATTTTCGGCGATTTCATGGGACAGGCGCTGAAGGACAAGCCGGACGCGCCGTTCCGCGTGCCGCCGGGCATCAAGCTCATCTCGGTCGATCCGAAATCGGGCATGCGCGCCTCTGGCGCGGGCTCGATTCTCGAAGCCTTCAAGCCGGGCACCGCGCCGCCGGATTCCTATTCGATCATCGGCGACGCGAGCCCACGCGGCGCGGCCTCCGGCCGCGGCGACGTCGACCGCGCGGTCGGCTCGGGCACGGGCGGGCTCTACTGAACGCCTGAACGTCGCCGGAGTTCGAGGCGCGCTCCATCTTGAAGCGATGCCGGCGCGGCGGCTCGCCGCCTCGATTTTGCCAGAATCTGCTAGACGCGTGACAAGCCGCGATTTTAACTATGTCGAGTTTTTCGGCAGAGGCAGTTGTGGTCGAGCGCGGTTTATCAATAATTGATCCGGCAATCCTTGCAAAGTTGGACGCGGCAGCATCCCTAGATGATCTTGCACACGTTTTATATTTAGTGCAGGACTCAATGAGTATAGCTAACATAATCTATCATTGCCCGACCTTAAATGGGTTTAATCTAGAGAATCCGGCTATCGCAACTACGCATTCGATTGAATGGCAGAATCATTACAGGAAAGAAAAATTCATCGAAATCGATCCGGTCTACAACAATTCCGTCCATACGATCTTGCCTTTGGACTGGGCAAAGATCGATCGTTCATCCCCGAAGATCAAACGGTTCTTTTCGCACGCATTAGACTCTGGCGTCGGGCGAAATGGGCTTACCATTCCTGTCAGAGGACCATCGAATGGAATGTGGGCGCTCTTTGGTGTAAGCACCCAAGATAACGAGCGCGAATGGGATCTGCGCCGGCGTGAATTGTTGAAGGACGCTATGGTGCTGGCTCACTATATCCACCAGCGCGCGGTCGAAATTTATGGCTATCCCGGCGAGTCCTTCAGCTTGAAAGCGATCACGCCTCGCGAACGGGAGGCGTTGAGCTGGTCGGCGGAAGGAAAGAGTTTTCAAGATATCGCCACAATCATGCGTATCTCTGCCGAAACGGTGAAAGCACATCTTGACTCGGCGCGGTTCAAGCTCGGCGCCCTTACGCGGACGCACGCTGTGGTCAAAGCGATCCGGGCGGGAATCGTTCGTTAGCGCCTCCCCGATCGGGGGAATACCGAGGCCCGCGTTTCCATTCGAAACATTCGCTGTCCAAAATGGGAGACAGCGAAATGGCGATGATGGTGCAAGGTTTTCAGCGGACTCAATATCCTGAGCTCTTCGATGAAATGTTTCGTCTTCGAAAGAAGGTGTTCCACGATGAAAAGGGTTGGGACGTAAACATTGTGGACGGTGAGTTCGAGATCGACGAGTTTGATCGAGACGATACCGTCTATCTGCTTTCTCTCGATGAATCTCGAAACATCGTTGCGTCCGTCCGGCTTCTGTCGACGGCATCCCCTCACATGTTCGCCGGACCTTTTGCGCACATGTTCCCGGACGTGCAGTTCAGTTCGCCGCTGATTTGGGAAGCCACACGGTGGGCGGGAACGCATGACCGCAGACTTCAGCCGAATGGCGTGTCGTATTCGGCTTGCGACATATGTTTGTCGGCGGCGCGGTTCGGCCTCGAATATGGCGTCGCCCAGTTCGTAGGTGTATTCGAACCTGCGCTTCGCCGAATTTATCGTCGTTGCGGAATGCCGGCGCGTGTGATCTCCACAATCCAGGATGGGCCATATCGCGGCATATCGGCCGGCATATGGGATGTCTCGGCGAACAACGAACAGGCGATTCTCCGCGCAACCGGCCTGGAAACGGAATTCGCCCAGGCGGCGTGAGGTTCTCATGATCGCGTCGTTACAGCATTCGGCATATCCAGAAGGCGACCACCCGGCTCCGCCGCTCATGCCATATCTCACAAAGTATGCGGAGCTCAGGAAGCTTTATCTGGATTGTGGGCAGATGGAGGATGTTGGCGATATCTTGTGGGAGCAGATTCACAAGACAATTGAGTCGATGGAAACCGTCTCCGCACACTCATTGGGCGAGTGCCTCAACAAGCTGTCGGTCGTTCTGGACATCATGGACGAACAACCTGACACCACGAGGCGGCTGCTGTTGAGCGTGCAGAACGATCTGAAGCAGTTGCTCGGCGTCTAGGCAGGCGCCTTTCACCCGGCCGTTGGCGCAGGTCATGATTCGACCTGCGCCACGATGGGCGAAAAAAATGCGATGCATTTGCAGTCGTGAACAAATGGCCGTATGGGGAAGCGATCACAAGCGATGCCAAGCGAAGACCCATGCGCGCGGAAGCCGAGAACCTCGTCGAGCAGATCAAGCAGTCGGTCGGGCTGCTGAGGAGGCATCTTTGACGTCGAAACCGCGACGCGACGCCTCGCCGAACTGAACGCGAAGGCCGAAGACCCCAATCTCTGGAACGATGCGGACGCGGCGCAGAAGGTCATGCGCGAGCGCACCGAACTTGAAGATCGCCTGACGTCGATCTCGCGGTTCGAGAGCGAGCTCGACGACGCCATCACGCTCGTCGAACTCGGCGAAAGCGAAGGCGACGCGGCGACCGAGCAGGAAGGCATCGTCGCGCTCAAGGGTCTCGTCGCCGAAGCGCGACGCCGCCAGATCGAGGCGCTGTTCGCCGGCGAGGCCGACGCCAACGACACCTTTCTCGAAGTCCATTCCGGCGCCGGCGGCACGGAGAGCCAGGACTGGGCGCGCATGTTGTTGCGGATGTATGCGCGCTGGGCCGAGCGCCACAAGTTCAAGGTCGAATACATCGAGGAGACCGCGGGCGAGGAGGCGGGCGTCAAGTCCGGCACGCTGCTCATCAAGGGGCATAACGCGCACGGCTGGTCCAAGACCGAATCGGGCGTGCATCGTCTGGTGCGCATCTCGCCGTTCGACTCCAACGCGCGTCGCCATACGTCGTTTGCGTCCGTCTGGGTCTATCCCGTCATCGACGACAAGATCGACATTCAGGTCAACGAAAGCGACTGCCGCATCGACACGTATCGCTCGTCCGGCGCCGGCGGCCAGCACGTCAACACCACCGACTCGGCCGTGCGCATCACGCACATTCCGTCCGGCATCGTCGTCGCCTGTCAGGCCGAACGGTCGCAGCACAAGAACCGCGCGACCGCGTGGAACATGCTGCGCGCGCGTCTCTACGAGGTGGAGCTGGAAAAGCGCGAGGCGGAGGCGAACGCAACCGCCGCGTCGAAAACCGACATCGGCTGGGGCCACCAGATCCGTTCGTACGTCCTGCAGCCCTATCAGCTCGTGAAGGATCTGCGCACGGGCGTCACCTCCGGCACGCCGGACGACGTGCTCGACGGCGATCTCGACGACTTCATGGAGGCCGCGCTCGCCCAGCGCGTGCACGGCGGCGGCCCGGAGAAGGTCGAAGACGTGGATTGATGCGGCGCTGCGCCGGAGCGCGCAGTTGCGGCGCCATGAGAATTGCCGCGCCGCACAGCGCGTCGATAGGATCGAGACGCGACGAACGACCTAGTCCTGCGGACCGACCAGGCGGGCGGCGCGGATGAATCGGGCGGGATCGGTCGCCTCGTCGTCGAGCCGCACTTCGTAGTGCAGGTGCGGCCCCGTCGAGCGGCCCGTCGAGCCGACGCGGCCGACGACGACGCCGGCGCTCACCGTCTGGCCTTCCGATACGAGAATCGCCGACATATGACCGTAGCGCGTCGAGATGCCGCCGCCGTGGTCGATCTCCACGAGATTGCCGTAGCCGCCCGTATAGTCCGCCGTCACCACCTTGCCGGCGGCGGTCGCAAGCACCGGCGCGCCCGTTTCGGCCCGCATATCGAGGCCCGAGTGCAGCGCGCCGCGCCCCAGGAATGGATCGACGCGGTAGCCGAACGAGGAGGAGACGTCGAGCGCGCCCGAGAGCGGTTTGCGCAGCGGCAGATAGGGCAGCGCGCGGCGCAGCTTGTCCAGCGCCACGAACGCGCCCTGCGCCGCGCTCAACTGACGCTCGAACGGCGAGGAGAAGGCGTCCACCTTGGCCGGCGTGAACGGCCCGCCGACGCCGCTCGCCGGCGTGCGCGCCACCACGCGCTCGGGCGCAAGCCCGGTCTCGGCGATGGCCGACCTGAGCTTCTCGACACGTGCGGCCGCCGGTCCCGCCAGCGACGCCAGCGCGCTCACCTGCCGACGCTCGATGCGGTCGAGCGAAATGCCGATGCTTTCCAGCCGCGCCGGCATCGGCAGATCGGCGTCGCCGGCCTGCGCAAGCGTCTCGCCGCCGGCCTCCGGCGCGCTGGAGCGCAGTTCGAAACCCTCGGGGCGCGGCTTTTCCGGCCCGAGCGGGAAGGGCGCCTCCATCGGCGCGGGCGTCGGCGCGAAGGCGCTGACGGGGGCGCTCGCCGGCCCGCCCGCGGCGCTCGGGGCGCCGGATTTCGGAGAAGCCGCCTGGCGTGCGGGCGCGCGCGACGCGCCGGCCGGTGGCGCGGGCTGGGCGGGGGCGGCCGCGGTCTCGGTGCGCGGCGCGGCCAGCCTGTCGCTGAGTGCGGCCACGAGCGCGGTGCGCGTTTCCAGCTTGGCCTGCCGCGAGATGAGGCTCTGGACCTTGCCCTCGAAACTGTCCTGGTCGAGCAACTGCCGGCTCGTCACGCGGTCGAGCTGGATTCGCATGGCGGCCAGCCGGTCCTCGTAGGCGTATTGCATCTTCGCCTGCCGGGCCATCAGGCTCGCCACCATGTCGTCGCGAAAGAAAAAGACGGCGGTGGCGGCCAGATAGAGCGCGCCGACCAGCGGCAGGCCCGCGAGCGCGCCGTAGAGCATGGCCGGGCGGACGGCGAAGCGGCGAGTGCGCCCGCCACGCGAAACGGTGAAGAAAAAATGGCTGTTCGGCTCGCGCGCGGACGGAAACGAAGAGCGAATGGACATTGCGGAACCCCGGACGGCAAAACGGACGCCGCCTGACGGGCCAATGAAAACCATTAAGGTTAATGCTTCTGAAAAACCCGCCGCGCGCGCTTGCCCCGGATCGGGACGGTGCGGCGCGAAAGCTTCAAATTTCGGGGATCATGCTCTAAAGCTCTGCCCGCAAGAGGCCCCGATGACCGACACGTTCAAGCCGAAGTCCGATTTCCTGCGCGCGCTGATGGAGCGCGGCTATGTCCATCAATGTTCGGATTTTCCGGGTCTGGACGCCAAAGCCGCCGCCGGCGACCTCATCGCCTATGTCGGGTTCGACTGCACCGCGCCCTCGCTCCACGTCGGCCATCTCCTGTCGATCATGATGCTGTCGTGGCTCCAGCGCACGGGCGGCAAGCCGATCGCGTTGATGGGCGGCGGCACGACCCGCGTGGGCGATCCGTCCGGCAAGGACGAGACGCGCAGGATGCTGACCATCGAGACGATCGAGGCCAACAAGGCGGGCATCCGCAAGGTCTTTTCGCAGTTTCTCGATTTCGGCGAAGGCCCGACCGGCGCGATCATGCCGGACAACGCCGAATGGCTGACGAAGCTGAACTACATCGATTTCCTGCGCGACGTGGGCCGCCACTTCTCGGTCAATCGCATGATGTCGATGGATTCGGTCAAGCTGCGGCTGGAACGCGATCAGGAGCTGTCGTTCATCGAGTTCAACTACATGTGCCTTCAGGCCTACGATTTCGTGGAGCTGAACCGGCGCTACGGCTGCATCGCGCAGATGGGCGGCTCCGATCAGTGGGGAAATATCGTCACCGGCATCGATCTCGGCCGCCGCATGGGAACGCCGCAGCTCTACGCGCTGACGGTGCCGCTTCTGACCACGGCCTCCGGCGCCAAGATGGGCAAGACGGCGGCCGGCGCCGTGTGGCTCGAGCCCGATATGCTTTCGGCCTACGACTACTGGCAGTTCTGGCGCAACGCCGAGGACGGCGACGTCGGCCGTTTCCTGCGCCTGTTCACCTTCCTGCCGCTGGGCGAGATCGCGCGACTCGAAAAACTCGGCGGCGCGGAAATCAACGAGGCCAAGAAAACGCTCGCCAACGAGGCGACCGCGCTCGTGCACGGCCCGGCGGCGGCGGCCGAGGCGGCCGAGACCGCGCGCAAGACGTTCGAGGAGGGCGGGGCTGCGGCCACGCTGCCATCATTCACCGCGCCCGGCGCGGAGCTTGTCGCGGGCATCGGTGTGCTCAATGCGTTCGTGCGCGCGGGCCTCGTGCCCTCGACCGGCGAGGCGCGCCGTCAGATCAAGGGCGGCGGGTTGCGCGTGAACGATTCCGTGGTGACCGACGAGCGTGCGCTCGTGCGGGCAGACCAGCTCGTCGACGGCGCGATCAAACTGTCGCTCGGCAGGAAAAAGCACATTCTGCTGCGGCCGGAGTGACGCGCGTTCGCGGTCAGCGCTGCTGCCCCGCGCCTTCGAGCGCGCCGAACAATTTGCGCAGGAAGCCGGGCGCCACCGCCGACAGCGGGTTGATCGACAGTTGCGGCGCCGATGGCGATCCGCCCAGCCGATAGTTGACCGCGATCAGACCTTCGTTCCAGCCGCCGGTCAGCAGCATGCCGACGAGCGGAATCTTCGAGAAGAAATTGTTGATGGCGAACGCCGGCACGAATGTGCCGCTGAGGTTCATCGTGTTGCGCGTTTCGTCGATCACCCCTTCGACCGTCAGGCCGATGTCGGCGCCGCTCATCATGCCTTCGCGCAATTCGAGCCGCCCGCCGCTGCGCGTGAACAGGGTTTGCAGCCGGTCGAATTTCACCAGCCCCGGATCGATCCGCCGCGCGCCCGATTGATCGACACGCGCGGCGCCCTCCACCACCAGCCGCTTCAACGCCGGCTCCTCGCGCAGATAGAAATTTCGAATCTGCACCATGCCGTTCACCGTGCGCCCGTCGAGTTGCATGGTGGAGGTGAGCGCGCCGCCTTCCATGCGAGCGTAGAGATCGGTGAACGCGAGCAGCGCGCCGCCGTCGCCTGTGGTCACGGAAACCTGCGGCAGACCGCTTTCCCCGCGCGAGAGCGCGACGGTGAGGGGGCTGCGGCCGAAATGCGCGTTGACCGCCAGTTGACGCACGATGCCGCCGCGCCGGACCATCCTGAAATCGACGTTCGAGAGAATCTGTTTGCCGTGGCCCGACACGATCGGCGATTTCAGTTCGAGATCGAAATCGCCGCCGTCCTTGCCTTTCGCGTCCGTCGCCTGCGTGAAGCTTTTCAGGAAAGGCCGCGCGTCGATGGAGCCGCCGCGCGCGACGATCTTCATGACTTCGCCGGAGCGCTGCGCGTCCACGCGCATCTCGTCGCCGGGCGACAGCTTCACCTGCGTCAGGCGCGCGGCGACGAAATCGCCGTCGCCCGTCAGGTCCACCGCGCCGCGCGCGTTCACGCCGCCGCCCTCGAAAGTCAGGTCCTCGAGCCGGATGGAATTCTCGCGCTGCTGCAGAACGAACTTCGCCGACGCCGGCCGCCCGGCCGGCTTCACCAGACCCGGCGCCGGATTGTCGAAGGCGGCGCGCGTGAGGTCGACCTCGACGGCCGCGCGCAACGGCCCTTCGGTCAGGGTCGCGTTCAGCCGCACGCCCGCTTGTCCCGACACGCCGGGCATCGTCAGCCCCATGCGCGCGCGGGCGGCCTCGTCGAGCGTGGCGTTCACGGCCGCCAAGGCCGGCTGTCCTATGCCCTTGCGCAGATCGAGCGTCGCCGGCGCGCCGAACAGCCGGCCCGCGCCCGTCGCCTGAATGCCGCGCGGGTCGCCGACGACGGACAGCGAAGGCGTTTCGAACCGTTCCTTGCCGACGATCTTCTCGACGACGAAATTGGCGACATTGGCGTTGACGTAGACGCGAATGTCGTCGCTCGTCGCGTCCGGTCCTACTTTGAAATCGAGCCTGAGTTTGCCGTCGACCGCGCCTTTCAGCGTGTCGGGCGCGACCGGCAGGCTCGCATGCGGTTTGATGGCGTCCTTGTCGAGCAGTTCGGCGACCGATTCCATCGCGCCCTGCACGCGCATTTCGATCTGCGCGGGCGTGGCGCGTTCGCCGTTGTTGGACGGCATGGCGAAAGCGGCGTTGCTGAGCGTGAGTTTGCGGCCGCGACCGAGATCGAGCACGCCGGAGGCGGCGGAAAAATGCGCCGAACGGCCCGTCGCGCGGCCCGTTCCCTCGATGCCGACGATGTCGGGCGCGCCGGCGAACGGCGTCAGCACGCCGCCCGCGATCTGGTATTCGATGGCGACGTCGCCGTCTTTCGGCGGCTGGTCGCGCCGCATCGCGGCCATCGCGTCCTTGTCGAAATCGACCGACACGCGGGCCGATTGCACGGCGCCGGCGCGCACATGGCCGAGAATCCAGCCGCGCGGCTTGGCGGCGATCGGGCTCGGCCACACGCGCATCAGATTGCGCACGTCGGTGTTGCGCGCCGACAGCGTCGCCTTGAGGTGCGGCCCGTCGATCCAGTCGAACGCGCCCGCGCCCTCGATGGCGAGGCCGGGTCCGCCGAGTTCGATGCGCCCGATGTCCAGCGTGTTGCGCTGGGGGTGGATCTGCGCCTCGAGCCGCGCCTTGTCGATGGTCACGAACTGTTCGCGCGGCCGCTCGGGCGCAAGCCCGCCGGGTTCGGCGAGGCCCAGCGCGACGCCCCAGCCCTCGCGCGTGTCGTCCGGCGGCGACACTTCGCCGGCGAAGGTGAACCGCGTGTCGCCGGCGAAATAGTGCGTCGGCTCGATCACCGCGCGGCGCGCGGTCGGATCCCACCGGACGCCGCCGGCGATCTCGTCGAAAAACAGCGGCTCGTGATCGGGATCGTCGAAGCGCAGGAACCCCGCCCCGACCACGAACCGCGCACTTGCCTCGCTCACGGCGCCGGCCGCGTCGAGCGCGAACACGCCGCGCGCGTCCAGCCTCGCGTCGCTGTCCACGACCGGCTGCCGCACACCGGCCGCCAGCACGATCTCGTCCAGCGACAGTCCGCGGATTTCGGCGTCGAGCGTGCGCGGCGCGCCGCGCGCGCCCTTGGCGAGCGCCTGCGCGGTGATCGTTCCGCCCGGCGCCTGCGCCTTCAGCCCGAACGCCGCGCGCGTTCCCGATTTTTCGAGCACGATGTCGACGCCGGAGAAAACAGTAGTGCGGTCGAGCGCCTCGTCGCGCACCGTCAGCCGTCCGCCCTTCACGCCGATATGGCGCACGCCGCCGAGCGCGCTCGAACTCGATGTCGCAAAATCGATCAATCGGGTCATCGCGCCGGCGGCCTGCTGCAACAGCGCCCGCGAGCGTTCGCGCAATTTGATCGGCGGGGCGGGTTCGTCGGGCGCGGCGGCGGCGGCGAGCGGCGGCGTCAGGCGGATCGGCTCGTGATCGGCGCCGCCGGCCGAAAAGGCGAAGCCGCCGTCCGGCAGCGCGATGATCCGGATGTCGAGATCGAGGGCTTCGAGATAGCGCGGGCGCGCCTCCAGCCGCAGCAGCGAGAGCGGGTCGAGCGATACGATCGCGTGCGGGGCCTGCACCACCACCTTGCCGTTGGCCTTGGCGGTCAGGCGGTCGACCACGATGGTCGGCCCCCGGTCGGTGCGCGAGATATGGGTGGAGCCGAAATCGACCGTCAGCCCCGTGCGTTCGGTCAGCGAGGCCGCGATGCGTTCCCCGAATTCGTCGATCTCGATCGGCCCCTTGGCGAGCCGCATCATCAGCAGCGCGAACCCCACGGCGCTGACGAGCGCGAGGCCGGCGAACGCGCCCGCCAGAATGCGCGCGAGCCGCCACGGCCCGCGTCCGCGCGCCAGGCCCCTGAAGCCTGAACGAACGGCGCCGGCGCCTCTGTTGAACGATGCCGCGAAGTCGGCGAGGGTCAGTCCTCATCTCCTGTTCGTCGGCCGGGCGCAGCGCGCCGCCCGGCGGGGGACGCGTCTAGATTCGCAATTATATCGCGCGCCGGCCGGGGCGCCATTTGCCGTCGGATCGGATGGGCCGGGCCCGCGGATTGATCTAGCCTCGCATCCGGCGTGTTCTGGCGCGACGGATGAAGATTCATTGGGTCGAAAGGAAGGCGGACATGCCCGCGATTGGAGAGAAAGCGCCGGATTTCGCGCTGGCGCGCGACGGCGCCGGCGAACTCGGCCTGAAGGATTTCCGGGGCCGCAAGCTGGTGCTCTATTTCTATCCGAAGGACGACACGCCCGGCTGCACGCAGGAGGCCATCGAGTTCAACGGCCTTCTCGCGGCGTTCGAGCAGGCCGGCGCGGCGGTGGTCGGCGTCTCGCCGGATGCGCCGAAATCTCACGACAAGTTCAAGCGCAAGCACGGCCTCACGCTGCCGCTCGTCTCGGACGAGGCCAGATCGATGCTCGAAGCCTACGGCGTGTGGGTCGAAAAAAGCATGTACGGCCGCAAATACATGGGCGTCGCCCGCACCACCTTTCTTATCGACGGCGAGGGCCTGGTGCGCCGGGTGTGGGAGAAAGTGAAGGTTCCCGGCCACGCCAGGGCGGTGCTGGAGGCGGCGCAGGCGCTCTAGATCTCCGCCGCCTCGCCCTGCGCCGGCATTTCCACCTTGCCAGGCAGGGCGGGCGCGAACTTCGCCATCACGCTTTCTTCGCCGTGCACCAGAAATGTGCGGTCGCTTTGGGCCCGCGCCCGCCACGCGACGAGGTCCGAACGGTCGGCGTGGGCGGAGAAGCCGTTGATGGTGTAGATGCGCGCGCGCACGGCAGTTTCCTGCCCGAGAATGCGCACCTCCTTCGCCCCGTCGATGATCCGCCGCCCGAGCGTGCCCTGCGTGGCGAAGCCGACGAACACCACGCCGCTTTCGGGCCGGTCCAGGTTGCGCAGCAGATGGTGAACCACGCGCCCGCCGTTCGCCATGCCCGAGCCCGCGAGAATGACCGCGCCGGACCGGATCTCGTTGATCGCGCGCGAGTCCGACGACAGTTTGGTGAACCGCAGGCGCGGCGGCGCGAACGGATCGACGCCGCCCTTGAGCGCCTCGCGCACGTCGTCCTGGAAATATTCCGGGTGTTTGCGCGCGATGTCGGTCGCCGAAATCGCCATCGGGCTGTCGACGAATATCTGAAGGTCGGGCGGCAGGCGGTTCGTGCGGATGCCGATCTTCAGGTAGAACAGCAGTTCCTGCGCGCGTTCCAGCGCGAAGGTGGGAATGACGACGTTGCCGCCGCGCGCGCGTGTCTCCGCGATCGCCTCGAAAAACTCCTCGATCGATGCGCCGATCCGCCGGTGGTCGCGGTCGCCATAGGTGCTCTCCATCACCACCGCGTCGAACGCCCCCGTCGGCACGACGGGATCGTTCAGCAGCGGGCGGCCCGTGTTGCCGATGTCGCCGGACATGAGCAGCCGTTTGCGCACGCCGTTCTCGGTCGCCGTGATCGCCACGCTCATCGAGCCGAGAATATGGCCGGCGTCGGTGAATTCGGCCTCGATGTTCGGGCCGAGAGAGACGACATCTCCATAGGTGACGGCGCGGCCGAAGCGGTCCATCGCGTTCAGGGCGTCGTTGAGTCCGTAGAGCGGCGCCTCGGCCGGCGTCGCCGGTTCCCAGCGGGCGGCCTTGCGCAGGTCGCGCCGCGTGTCTTCCTCCTGCAGCCGCGCGGCGTCGAGCAGCACCAGCCGCGCGAAGTCGCGCGTGGGATCGGTGGCGACGATCTCGCCGCGAAACCCGCGCTTGACGAGCAGCGGAATCCGGCCGCAATGGTCGAGATGCGCATGGGTCAGCACCAGCACGTCGATCGACCGCGGGTCGAAGGCGAAAGACTCGGCGTTGGCCGAGCGCTCCTCGCGCCCGCCCTGAAACATGCCGCAATCAACGAGAATTCTTCTGCCCGCCGCCTCGATCAGGTGGCACGATCCCGTCACGCTGCGGTCCGCGCCGTGGAAGGAGAGTTTCATAAAGGTTTCCCTGCGACCCTGAGACTGAAGGCTGAGCGAATCCAGCCTATTTCAAGGAGAACCGTTTGGCCATTTACCGGACGGTCGGCCTGATGTCCGGCACCTCGATGGACGGCGTGGACGTCGCGCTCGTCGAGACCGACGGCGCGCGCGCGCTCTCGCTCGGCCCCGCGTTCTTCCAGCCTTATGACGAAACCGACCGCGCGCTGCTGCGTCGCGCGCTCGCCGACGCCACGCGGCTGCGCGAACGCACGGAACGACCCGGTTCGCTCCCCGAGGCCGAGCGCGTCATCACCCAGCGCCATGCGGACGCGGTGCAGAACTTTCTTGCCGCCAACGGCCTCACCACCCGCGATATCGACCTCGTCGGATTTCACGGCCAGACGGTGCTGCACCGGCCGGACGAACGGCTGACCGTGCAGATCGGCGACGGCGCGGCGCTCGCACGCCGCCTCCGCGTTCCCGTCGTCTACGATTTTCGCGCGCGCGACGTCGCGGCCGGCGGGCAGGGCGCGCCGCTCGTGCCCGTGTTCCACCGCGCTCTGGTGGAGGCCGCCCATCTGGCGACGCCGGTCGCGCTCCTCAACATCGGCGGCGTCGCCAATCTCACCTGGATCGACTCGGGTCGCGATCCCGTCGCCTGCGACACGGGGCCGGGCAACGCGCTCGTCGACGATCTGATGCTGGCGCGGACCGGCGAGCCCATCGACCGCGACGGCGCGACCGCCGCGCGCGGCGCGGTCAACGAGGCCGCGCTGGCGCGCCTCATGGACCAGCCGTTCTTTTCCGCGCCGCCGCCGAAATCGCTCGACCGCAACGCCTTCTCGCGCGGCGCGGTGGAGGGGCTGCCGCTGGAGGACGCGGCCGCCACGCTCGTCGCCTTTACGGCGGAGGCGGTCGCGCGTCTGCTGCCGCTGCTGCCGGCGCGACCACTGCGCATCGTCGCCTGCGGCGGCGGCGCCCGCAACCCCACGATGATGCGCGCTCTCGCGCAGCGCACCGGCTGCGCCATCGCGAGCGCAGATTCCTTCGGCTGGTCGGCCGACGCGATGGAGGCGCAGGCTTTCGCCTATCTCGCCGTGCGCGCGCTCGCCGGGCTGCCGCTCACCTTCCCCACCACCACGGGCGTCGCCGCGCCGACGACCGGCGGCGTATTGGCCTCCCCATGAGCGATACGACGAAAACGCCCATCGCGCGCCGCGCGCTTCTCGCGGGCGCCGCGACGGGACTGACGGCGGCCGTCGGCGCGCTCGCGTGGCGACGGCTCGACATCGGCGGCCGGTTTTTCAATCCGCTCAAACTCGACGATTTCGTCCTGCCGCCGGTCGCCGGCCTAGCGGGCGCGAATGGCGCGCCGGCGCCGGGCCTGAGCGCGCGCGACTTTTCCGCGACGCCCCGTCTGGTCGTGCTGTTCGCCTCGTGGTGCCCGCCGTGCCGCGAGGAGCATCCGCTGCTCATGCGCCTTGCGATGGAGACGCGCGCGCCCATTTACGCCGCGCTCTATCGCGACCGCCCCGATGCGGCGCGCGAATTCCTGAGCAAGCATGGCAACCCGTTCGCCGCCATCGGCGACGACTCGCGGGGCCATTTCGCGCGGCTCGTCGGCGCGCGGGGCGTGCCGGCCTCGCTCGTCGTGGCGCCGGGGCCAAGGATCGCGCTGCGCATCGACGGCCAGCTCGACGACGCGAAAATCCGCGATGTGATCAGGCCGGCGCTGTCCTGAGCGAGCGAGCGCGGAAAAAGCCGCGCGCGCATTCAATCCTTGCGCGAGGCCACCACCACGCGCGGCGGGTTGCCGAGGCGCCGGTCGAGATACGCGCCGACTTCCTCGATCAGCGGCTCCACGCGGTTCTCGAAGAAATGGTTCGCGCCCTCGATCACCGCATGTTCGATGACGATGCCCTTCTGCGTCTTCAGCTTCTCGATCAGCGGCGTCACTTCCTTGATGGGGGCGACGCGATCCTGATCGCCGTGCACGAACAGGCCGGAGGAGGGGCAGGGCGCCAGGAACGAATAATCGAAACGGTTGGCCGGCGGCGCGATCGAGACGAAACCTTCGATTTCCGGCCGGCGCATCAGCAGTTGCATTCCGATCCACGAGCCGAACGACACGCCGGCGATCCAGCAGGCGCGCGCCTCCGGGTTGATCGCCTGCGCCCAGTCCAGCGCGGCGGCGGCGTCGGAAAGTTCGCCCTGGCCGTGGTCGAACGCCCCCTGCGAGCGGCCCACGCCCCGGAAATTGAAGCGCAGCACGGAGAAGCCGCGTTCGGCGAACGCATAGTAGAGATTGTAGACGATCTGGTTGTTCATCGTGCCCCCGAATTGCGGGTGCGGGTGCAGGATGATGGCGATCGGCGCGCCGCGCGTCTTGGAGGGATGGAAACGGCCTTCCAGACGACCTGCGGGACCGGTGAAAATGACCTCGGGCATTCGCGCTCCAATTCCGTCGAAGGGCGTCGTCTACCACAGGCGCTGGGGCGAAAAGCAAGCAAAAACGGCGGCGAACGCCCGTCTGGCGGCGCTAGCCGACGGCGAACCCGTCGTCCGGCAGGCTCGTGTCGAGCCGTGCGGGATGGGTGTCGCGATATTTGGTGGCCTCCGCCACATCGCCTTCCTCGCCGCCGGGCGCGGCGAGCGCGTCGTTGACCAGCCCCTGTTTGACGAGCGCCTCGAATAGCGCGAACCCGAACGCCACCGGCGTCCGCGCCGGCTGTCCGCGCAATGCGGCGTCGATGTCCGCGATCTTCGTTTCGGCTGTCTTCCGGTCCAGCATGCTCGCCCTCCGCCCCGGCGCCCTCGGTTTCGATGTAGGCGCGCGCACGTCGCCATGAAGGCGCGACGGCTTCAAAAAATCTCTGGAACCCAAGGCGCGCCGCGCCGTTCGAACGTGCGGTCAGCGCGCGCGAGCGCCGCTTCGTCGCGCGCGACGGCCCGCCCGGCGGCGACGAGGTCGCGCCACGAGAACCCGCCCAGATAGACGCACGCGAGGGCGGCGACGTCGCACCGGATGTCGGGCTGCGCCTGCGTGTGCGCGACCCCGCCGGCCGCCACCCTCCAGCGGCCGGCGTTCCACGGACAGAAGTCGTCGGCAAGCTCGAGGACCGTTTCGTCCGGTCCGTAGGCGCGCCCCGCCAGCGCCGCGCCGACGTCCACCAGACGCAGCCAGCAGCCGTCCCGGAATGTCAGGTTCAGCCGACGCGGCTCCTGCGCCATCAGGATCAGCGGATGGTCCTGCGGCAGGAAGGAGGCTTTGAGCGTCGCATACCAGTCGAGGTCGATGAGGTAGCGCCAGATCGCGCGCGTGGCGGCAGGTGAAACCGCCATCGCCTCGACCACGACGACCGAGCCTGTCGAAACGCCGCGCGTCATCTTCTGGTTGAACCGGTAGAGCGCGTAGGCCGCCGGCGCGCCGTCCAGCTCCAGGAGCGCGAAGGTCAGCTCCCCGCCGCCCGCCCGCTGCCAGGAAAGGTCCGCCAGCACGCGCCGCCGCTGCCATTCGCCCGAGCGCGCGAACATGCCGGGCCGCACCGCCGCGACCGCGTCGTAGATCGCGCGCGCCGGCCCGAGCGCCTCCGCGAGCGAAACCAGCCGCACCCGGCCGCGCGCGCCGTCCGCGGCCAGGAACGCCCCATGGTCGCGCGAGATCTCCACGTCGCCCGACAGTGACGTGAGGCCGAAGCCGAACCGTCCGTAGATCTTCTCCTCGCTCGCCCAAAGGTAGGCGACCGGCTCGCCGCGCGCGTGCGTGTCGTCGATGAAGCGGCGCATCATGCGCGTCAGCAGACCGCGCCGCCGGTGCGCGGGGTGAACGCCGACCATCGTCAGCCCCGCGCAGGCGACGCGCCCGCCCGGCGTCGTCAGCTCCAGCGGAAAGGCGCCGCAGCCGGCGACCGGCGCGCCCTCCTCGCACACGATGAGGCAGCGCGCGGGCGTGATGAGTTCCGTGAAATTCTCCACCGCCTGCTCGGTCGGCGCGAGTCCGAAATAGCGCCAGATCGGCGCGATCGCCGTGCGCACGTCCTCCGCGCTCGCGCCAGCCCTGATGTCGACGGCCATCTTCGCTCTCCCCGGATCAATCTAGCGGCCCGCGCGCGAAAGGCGAGCGCTCACCCCGGCAGAACCGGCCGCGTGCGCCAGTCGTAGCGGATGGTGAGCACGCGCACGGCGAAATAAAGCGCGACCACGACCCACGCCATCGGCGCGCGCGGCAGGCCCAAGCCGAGCGTCAACCCGAGATAGAGCGCGCAGGCGAGCGCCACCAGAATCGCAAGATAGCGCCCCGGCTGCATGATCTCCGGCGGCTCGCGCACCAGAATGTCGCGCAGCACGCCGCCACCGACGCCCGCCACGCAGCCCACCATCAGAACTCCCGGCAGCGGCAGGCCGGCCTGCAACGCGACCTCCACGCCCACCACCGCAAAGGCGGGCGTGCCGAAGGAATCGACGAGATCGACCGTCTTCTCGATCAGCCGCGCGCTGTCGAGCCGCCGCGCGAGCACGATGGCGAGCACGGTCGCCACCGCGATGATCGGCAGATAGGCGCTATTGGTGAGAACGGGCGGAACCCTTTGCAGCAGCACGCCGTCCCGGATCAACCCGCCGCCGATGGAGGACGCCATCGCCGTGATGAACACGCCCACGAGGTCGAACCGCTTGCGCACGCCCACCAGCCCGCCCGACAGCGCCCAGGCGAAGATCGCCAGATAGTCGAGCGCCAGCGGCAATTCGAAAGTCTGGGCCGCCATGTCGTTTTCCTTTTCCCTCGGCCGGCCGTTCGGCTAAACCGCCGGCGTGAAGCCCCGTTTCTATCTCGACCACAATGCGACGACGCCGTTGCGCCCGGCGGCCCGCGACGCGATGCTGGCCGCGCTCGAGCTTTTCGGCAATCCGTCTTCGGTTCACGCCGAGGGCCGCGCCGCGCGCGCGCTGGTCGATGCGGCGCGCGCCGAGGTCGCCGCCCTCGTCGGGGGGCGGGCGTCCAACGTGATTTTCACCTCCGGCGCCTCCGAGGCGCTCGCGCTCGCGCTGCGCCCGTGGTGGCGCCGTGGCGCGGCCGCCTGGCAGGGGCTGGCGCTGTCGGCGACCGAACATCCGGCCGCGCGCGACGGCCACGATTTCCCTGAGGCCGCGCGCCTGCCGGTCGGCGCCGACGGACGGCTCGATCTCGCAGCCCTCGAGACCGCGCTGAAAGCGGCCGGCCGGCCGCTCATGGTGGCGGTTCAGGCGGCCAATAACGAGACGGGCGTCGTCCAGCCTGTGGCCGAAGCCGCCGCGGTCGTCCACGCCTTCGGCGGCCTGCTGGTCTGCGACGCGGTGCAGGCCGCCGGCCGCGTCCCTTGCGATTTCGCCGCGACCGGCGCCGATATGCTCGTGCTTTCCGCCCACAAGATCGGCGGACCGAAAGGGGCGGGGGCCCTGGCGCTGGCCGACGGCGCGCTCCATTGCGACCGTCCGCTCCTGCGCGGCGGCGGTCAGGAGAAGGGTCTGCGCGCCGGCACCGAGAACGTGCCGGCCATCGCGGGCTTCGGCGCGGCGGCGGCCGCGCTCATGATGACGGGCCCGGCCGAGGCGGAGCGGACGCGTGCGCTGCGCGATGCGTTCGAGCGGGAGATCGCCGCGCTGGTCCCGCAGGCGGTGGTGTTCGGCGCCGGATCGCCGCGTTTGCCCAATACGATCTGTTTCGCCTGTCCCCCCGCGACGGCCGAAACGTTGCTGATGGCGCTCGATATCGAGGGCGTGGCGGTCTCCTCCGGGGCGGCCTGCTCCTCCGGCAGGGTGCGCCGGTCCCATGTGCTGGAGGCGATGGGCGTCGCGCCCGCGCTGGCGGGCGGGGCGCTGCGCGCGAGCTTCGGCTGGACCTCGCAGGCCGGGGATGTCGCGGCGGCGACGCGCGCTTTGCGCATCGCGATCGAAAGGCTCGACGCACGGCGGGCGTGACATTTGCGCGCGGGACTATGATATAGAGGAACATCCGACCGGCGGTCCTTGAAACCGCGCCCGGGAAGGAGAGGATTATGGCGGCCGTCAAAGAGACCGTCGATCGCGTGAAGGCGATCGACGTGGATGCGTACAAATACGGGTTCGTGACCGAGATCGAATCCGAGAAGGCGCCGAAAGGGCTGAACGAGGATATCGTTCGCTTCATCTCCGGCAAGAAGAACGAACCGGAATGGATGACGCAGTGGCGGCTGGACGCCTACCGCCGCTGGCTGACCATGCGCGAGCCGAAATGGGCGCGGGTGGACTATCCGCCGATCGACTTCCAGGACCTCTATTACTATTCGGCGCCCAAGTCCGCGCCCGGCCCCAAGTCGCTCGACGAGGTGGACCCGGAGCTGCTGCGCACATACGAGAAGCTCGGCATTCCGCTGCGCGAGCAGGAAATTCTCGCCGGTGTCCAGACCTCGAAAGTGGCGGTCGACGCGGTTTTCGATTCGGTGTCCGTGGCGACCACCTTCAAGGAGGAGCTGGCCAGGGCGGGCGTCATCTTCTGCCCGATCTCGGAGGCGATCCACGCGCACCCGGAGCTGGTGAGGCGATATCTCGGCTCCGTGGTGCCGGTGACCGACAATTTCTACGCCACGCTCAATTCGGCGGTCTTTTCCGACGGCTCGTTTGTCTACATTCCGCCGGGCGTGCGCTGCCCGATGGAGCTTTCGACCTATTTCCGCATCAACGAGCGCAACACCGGCCAGTTCGAGCGCACGCTCATCATCGCCGACAAGGGCTCGTATGTGTCCTATCTCGAAGGCTGCACCGCGCCGCAGCGCGACGAGAACCAGTTGCACGCCGCCGTGGTGGAGCTGATCGCGCTCGACGACGCCGAGATCAAGTACTCGACCGTGCAGAACTGGTATCCCGGCGACAGCGAGGGCAGGGGCGGCATCTACAATTTCGTCACCAAACGCGGCGACTGCCGCGGCCCGCGCTCGAAGATTTCCTGGACGCAGGTGGAGACGGGCTCCGCCATCACCTGGAAATACCCGTCCTGTATCCTGCGCGGCGACGAATCGCGCGGCGAGTTCTACTCGATCGCCATTTCCAACGGCCGCCAGCAGGTGGACTCGGGCACCAAGATGATCCATCTCGGCCGCAACACGACGAGCCGGATCATCTCGAAAGGCATCAGCGCCGGCAGGTCGAACAACACCTATCGCGGGCTGGTGAGCGCGCATCGCAAGGCGACGAACGCGCGCAATTTCACCAATTGCGACTCGCTGCTGATCGGCCACGACTGCGGCGCGCACACCGTGCCCTATATCGAGAGCAAGAACGCCACGGCCGTGTTCGAGCACGAGGCGACAACGTCCAAGATCTCCGAGGACCAGCTGTTCTATTGCGTGCAGCGCGGGCTGTCGGAGGAGGAGGCGACCGCCCTCATCGTCAACGGTTTCGTGCGCGACGTGCTCCAGCAGTTGCCGATGGAATTCGCGGTCGAGGCGCAGAAGCTGATCGCCATCTCGCTCGAAGGCTCGGTCGGATGAGCTCGCCTCATCGCTGCGCGCGCCACGACGGCGCCGACGCCAGCCGCAATCGATAGGACGAAAGAATGCTCGAAATCAGAAACCTCGCCGTCAAGCTGGCGGACGAAGACAAGCAGATCATCAACGGCCTCTCCCTCACCGTGAAGAACGGTGAGGTCGCCGCGATCATGGGGCCGAACGGCTCCGGAAAATCGACGCTGTCCTATGTCGTCTCCGGCAAGGAAGACTACGAGGTCACGGGCGGCGACATTCTGATCGACGGCGAGAGCGTGCTGGAGATGGACGCGACCGAGCGCGCCAACAATGGCCTGTTTCTCGCGTTCCAGTACCCGATCGAAATTCCCGGCGTCGCGACCATGACGTTCCTGAAGGCCGCGCTGAACGCGCAGGCGCGCGCGCGCGGGGAGAAGGAATTGCAGACGCCCGAATTCATGAAGCGTGTGCGCGAAGCCGCCAAGAAGCTCGGCATCGATCAGGACATGCTGAAACGTCCGCTCAACGTTGGCTTTTCCGGCGGCGAGAAGAAGCGCATGGAAATTCTCCAGATGGCGCTGTTGCAGCCGAAACTGGCGATCCTCGACGAGACCGACTCCGGCCTCGACATCGACGCGCTGCGCATCGTCGCCGACGGCGTGAACGCGCTGCGCGCCCCCGACCGCGCCATTCTGGTCATTACGCACTATCAGCGCCTGCTCGACTACATCAAACCGGACACGGTGCATGTGATGGCGCGCGGCCGGATCGTGAAAACGGGCGGGCCGGAACTGGCGCTGGAGCTGGAGAAACACGGCTATCGCGATTTCGTGGGCGAGGCGGCCTGATGGGCGAACTGAAGCAAGTGCGCACCGATGCGGAAGCCGCGCTGATCGCGGCATGGGATCGGGCGCCGGCGCAAGCCGACTGGCGTAAGGCGGCCTTCGCGCGTTTCGCGATGGCGGGCCTGCCGCACCGGCGCATCGAATCCTGGCATTACACGGATCTGCGCGGCCTGTTGCGCACGGCGCTGCCGACGCGCGCGCCGGATTCGGCGGCGGTCGAAGGCGCGCGCGCGCGCCTGGCCGCGCTCCGGATCGGCGCGGCGACGCGCCTCGTCGTGCTCGACGGCGCGTTCCGTCCGGACCTGTCCGACATGGACGCGCTGCCCGAGGGCGTCGCCGTGCAATCGCTCGCCGCGGCGCTCGTCGCGGACGACATCGTTTCGCTTCTGGCGCCGAAGGGGCTGGGCGACGACGATTCCATCGTCGCGCTCAACGCCGCCATGATGCAGGACGGCGTCGTCGTGCGCATCGCGCCGGGCGCGGTCGTCGAACGCAACATCGCGCTCGTCACGCTCATGTCCGGCGGCGCGCCGCATGCGGCCTTCGTGCGCTCGCTGGTCGATGTCGGCGCCGGCGCGCGCGCGCGCATCGTCGAGATCGCCGACAGCCCGGTCGCCGAAATCCAGAGCCATGACGCGCTCGTGCTGCGCGTGGGCGAGGGCGCCGAACTGGAGCATGTCGCTCATGTCGGTTACGAGGGCGCAGGCGCCATGCAACTGCATTCGCTGCTGGCGACGCTTCAGCGCGACGCGACGTTCAACTCGTTCTGCCTCGTCGCCGACGGCGGCCTGGTGCGCCGGCAGATTTTCGCACATCTCGACGGCGAGCGCGCAACGCTCGGCCTGCGCGGCCTTTCGCTGCTGCGCGGGCGCGAGCATGCCGACACGACGCTCGTCGTCGACCACGCGCTGCCTTATGGCGTCAGCCGCGAGTTCTACCGCCACATTCTCGACGGCGAGGCGACGGGCGTCTATCAGGGCCAGGTCTGCGTGCGTCAGCATGCGCAGAAGACCGACGGCGCGATGAAGAGCCAGGCGCTGGTGCTGGCCGAAGGCGCGGCCATGTACAACAAGCCGGAGCTGGAGATTTTCGCTGACGACGTGGTGTGCGGCCATGGCGCGACGGTCGGCCAGCTCGACGAGGACCAGATCTTCTATCTTCAGGCGCGCGGCCTGCCGCGTGCGGAAGCGGAGGCGCTGCTGCTCGAAGCCTTCGCCAACGAGGCGATCGATTTCGTGACCGACGAAACGCTGCGCGATATTTTCGCGCAGGAGGCGCGCGAATGGCTTGCGCGTCGCGTTGCGGAGCGCAGGCCATGAACGCGCGCGAGAAAATCGCCGCGCCCTACGATGTCGCGGCGCTGCGCGCGGATTTTCCGATTCTCGCGGAGAAGCCCTACGGCAAGCCGCTGGTCTATCTCGACAACGCCGCATCCGCCCAGAAGCCGCGCGCCGTCATCGCGCGCATGTCGCACGTCTACGAACACGAATTCGCCAACGTGCATCGCGGCCTGCACTATCTCGCCAACGCGGCGACCGACGCCTACGAGGCGGCGCGCGAGACCGTTCGCCGCTTTCTCAACGCCGAGAACGTGGAGGAAATCGTCTTCACGCGCGGCGCCACGGAGGCGATCAATCTCGTGGCCGCATCTTTCGGCGCCGATCATATCGGGCCGGGCGACGAGATCGTGCTCTCGATCATGGAGCATCACTCCAACATCGTGCCGTGGCACTTCCATCGCGAACGCAACGGCGCGGCGCTGGTATGGGTGGATGTGAACGAGGAGGGCGAATTCTCGCTCGAAGCGTTCGAGCGCGCGTTGACGCCGAAAACGAAGATCGTCGCCATCACCCACATGTCGAACGTGCTGGGCACGCAGACGCCGGTCGCCGACATCGTGCGCATCGCCCACGCGCGCAACATTCCCGTGCTGGTGGACGGCTCGCAGGGCGCCGTGCATCTCGATGTCGACGTGCGCGCTCTCGACGCCGATTTCTACGTCTTCACCGGGCACAAGGTTTACGGGCCGACGGGCGTCGGCGTGCTCTACGGCAAGCGCAAGTGGCTGGAGGCGATGCGCCCCTACGCCGGCGGCGGCGAAATGATCGAAACGGTCGCGCGCGACCGGGTGACCTACAATGCGCCCCCGCACCGGTTCGAGGCGGGCACGCCGCCGATCGTGGAGGCGATCGGTCTCGGCGCCGCGCTCGACTATGTCGAGCGCGTGGGCCGGCCCGCGATCCGCGCGCATGAGGCCGCGCTCACCGCTTACGCCATGGAGCGGCTCGGCGCGATCAATTCGCTGCGGCTCATCGGCCGCGCGCGCGACAAGGGACCGATTGTCTCGTTCGAGATGACGAACGCGCACGCGCACGACATCGCCACCATCATCGACCGCTCCGGGGTCGCGGTGCGGGCGGGCACGCATTGCGCCATGCCACTGCTCGATCGGTTCGGCGTCACCTCCACCTGCCGCGCCTCGTTCGCGCTTTACAACACGATGGCGGAAGTCGATGCGCTGGCCGAAGCGCTCGCGCGCGCCGAGAGAATGTTTTCGTGAGGACGTCATGAGCGAGCTTGCCGCCGACGAAGGGGCGCCCAACAAACCCGCCGTCGACATGTCGTCGGAACTGGCGCCGGAGGAACTCGACCGCCTGACCGAGGAGATCGTCGCCGCGCTCAAGTCCGTCTACGATCCGGAGATTCCCGCTGACATTTACGAACTGGGCCTCATCTACAAGGTGGAGGTGGACGATTCGCGCTTCGTCACCATCGACATGACATTGACGGCGCCGGCCTGCCCCGTCGCGGGCGAAATGCCGAAATGGGTGGAGGACGCGGTCGCCGCCGTGCAAGGCGTCGCCGGCTGCAAGGTCAACATGGTGTTCGACCCGCCGTGGGATCAGAGCCGCATGTCGGAGGAAGCGCGCGTCGCGCTCGACATGTGGTGAGCGCCGTGACGGCGCCCGGCGTTTCCGGCGTCCTGGAAACCTCGCTCTACGTCGCCGATCTCGATCGCGCCGCCGCGTTTTACGCGAATGTCCTCGGACTGACGAAAATCGCGGGCGACGCGCGGTTCCGCGCCTTCGACGCCGGAGGTGCGAGCGTGCTTCTCCTGTTTCTGCACGGCGCCACCGGGCAGACGGTGCGCCTGCCCGGCGGAACCATTCCGCCGCACGAGGGTTCGGGCCGGTTGCACGTGGCCTTCGCGGTCGCCGCCGCCGATCTGGCCGAATGGGAGCGCCGCCTCGCCGCGGCGGGCGTCGGCATCGAGGGCCGCACGGACTGGCCGCGCGGCGGCCGGAGCCTGTATTTCCGTGATCCCGACGCCCATCTGGTCGAGCTGGCGACGCCCGGCCTGTGGCCCAATTATTGAAGGGCGCTCGACGTTTTGGACATTGGTCACTATCTTTGAGGCAGACTCGTTCCCAGGGCCTTGAACCCTGACCGGAGGAGACAGATGGCCGCACGGCCCCAGATCATCACGCTGTCGGACGCCGCCGTCGCGCGCGTCAAGGAACTCGTCGCCGGCGCGGACCGCCCGGTCTACGGACTGCGCGTGGGCGTGGAGAAGGGCGGCTGCGCGGGCATGTCCTACACGATGGAGCTGGCCGACGCCGCAAGGCCTGGCGACGAGGTGGTGGAGGCCGACGGCGCGCGCGTGCTGATCGACGCACGGGCGCTGCTTTATCTTCTGGGAACGCGCATGGATTTCGAACGCACCAGGCTGCGCGCGGGTTTCGTGTTCCAGAACCCGAACGAAACCTCGGCCTGCGGCTGCGGCGAGAGCGTGGCGATCACGCCGGTCATGCGCGACGCCGCCGCGGCGGAGTGATGGAGCGCGCAGACGTCGAGGATTTCTTCGCCCCCTTCGCGCGCGTGCGCGCGCGGCGCATGTTCTCCGGATACGGCGCCTATGTGGACGACGCCTGCTTCGCCCTGTGCGTGATGGGCGACATCTGGCTGAAGACCGACGACGACGGCGAACGCGCGGCGCTGAAGGCCGCAGGCTCGCGCCCCTTCGCCTACGAGAAATCGGACGGAAAGGTCGTCGTCGCGAACGCCTTCTGGCGCCTGCCGGACGCGGCGCTCGACGACGAAGCGGCGCTGCGACGCTGGTGCGCGCCCGCGCTGGAGGCCGCGCGCCGCACGGCCGCCGAAAAGGCGCGTGCGAAGGCGCGCAAGGCCGCGCGCGCGCCCAAGGCGCCGGCGAAACCGAAGGGAAAATCCAAACTATTGAAAAACAAGGGATAATATGCCGCTGGCGGCGCCCCGAGAACTGGCTTTGACACGGAGAATCGGCTAGAACCGCGCAAACCTCCGCTTCCAGCGAGCGTCCCTTTGGCCGACAACGAAACACCTCCGCAGGACCCGCCGCATTCCGACATCAAGCCGGTGTCGATCGTCGACGAGATGAAGCGCTCCTATCTCGATTACGCGATGAGCGTGATCGTCAGCCGCGCGCTGCCGGACGTGCGCGACGGGCTGAAGCCGGTGCACCGGCGCATCATGTTCTCCATGCACGAGAACGGTCACACGCCGGACAAGCCTTACGTGAAATCCGCGCGCATCGTCGGCGATGTGATGGGTAAGTATCACCCGCACGGCGACTCCGCGATTTACGACGCGCTCGTGCGCATGGCGCAGGATTTCTCGATGCGCCTGCCGCTGGTCGACGGGCAGGGCAATTTTGGCTCGATCGACGGCGATCCGCCGGCGGCCATGCGCTACACGGAATCGCGTCTCGCCAAACCGGCGCTGGCGCTTCTGGAGGACATCGAGGAAGGCACTGTCGACTTCCAGCCGAACTACGACGGCAAGGAGCGCGAGCCGGTCGTGCTGCCGGCGCGTTTTCCCAACCTGCTCGTCAACGGCGCCGGCGGCATCGCGGTCGGCATGGCGACGAACATTCCACCGCACAATCTCGGCGAGGTGATCGACGCCGTTGTCGCGCTCATCGACCGGCCGGAGATCGATCTCGTCGATCTCATGCGCATCGTGCCGGGGCCGGATTTCCCCACCGGCGGCGCCATCATCGGCCGCGCGGGCGTCGCCAGCGCCTATGCGACGAGTCGCGGCTCCATCCTCATGCGCGCCAAGGTCGACGTGGAGGAGATGCGCAACAACCGCGCGGCGCTGATCGTCACCGAGATTCCCTATCAGGTGAACAAGGCGACGCTCATCGAGCGCATCGCCGAACTAGTGCGCGAGAAGCGCATCGAGGGCATTTCGGACCTGCGCGACGAGAGCGACCGCGACGGCATGCGCATCGTCATCGAGTTGCGGCGCGACGCCGCGCCCGACGTGGTGCTCAACCAGCTCTACCGCTTCACCGCGCTGCAATCGAGCTTCGGCGCCAACATCATCGCGCTCAACGGCGGCAAGCCGGAACAGCTGACGCTGAAGGACGTGCTGAGGGCCTTCGTCGATTTCCGCGAGGAGGTCGTCACCCGCCGCACCAAGTTCCGCCTCGCCAGGGCGCGCGACGCCGCGCACATGCAGGTGGGCCTGGCGGTCGCCGTCGCCAATATCGACGAGGTCATCCGCCTCATCCGCACCTCGCCCGACGCGAGCGCCGCGCGCGAGGCGCTGATGGCGCGCGCCTGGCCCGCCCGCGACATGGCGCCGCTCGTCGCGCTCATCGCCGATCCGCGCCACACGCTCGACGCCGACGGCGCCATCCATCTGTCGGAAGCGCAGGCGCGCGCCATTCTCGACCTGCGCCTGCAACGGCTGACTGCGCTCGGCCGCGAGGAGATTTCGGAGGCGCTGAACAAGCTCGCCGCCGAGATCGCCGATTATCTCGACATCCTGCGCTCGCGCGAGCGGCTGTTCGGCATCGTGAAGGACGAGTTGAACGCGGTGAAGGCGGCCCACGCCACGCCGCGCCGCACCGTCATCCTCGATGTCGAGGGCGACATGGCCGACGAAGACCTCATCCAGCGTGAGGACATGGTCGTCACCGTCAGCCATGCCGGCTACATCAAGCGCGTGCCGCTTTCCACCTATCGCGCGCAGAAGCGTGGCGGCAAAGGCCGCTCCGGCATGCAGACGCGCGAAGAGGATTTCGTCGCGCGCCTGTTCGTGGCCTCCACGCACGCGCCCATCCTGTTCTTCTCCTCGCGCGGACAGGTCTACAAGGAAAAGGTGTGGCGCCTGCCGCTGGCCGCGCCGCAGGCGACCGGCAAGTTCCTGCGCAACATTCTGCCGCTGGAGTCCGACGAGCGCATCACCACCATCATGCCGCTGCCCGAGGCCGAGGAGGACTGGGAGAAGCTGGACGTGATGTTCGCCACCACGCGCGGCACGGTCCGCCGCAACAAACTGTCGGATTTCACGCAGGTCAACCGCGCCGGCAAGATCGCGATGAAGCTGGATGAGGGCGAAGGCATCGTCGACGTGCAGATCTGTTCCGAGCACGACGACGTGCTGCTGACGACCGCGCAAGGGCAGAGCATCCGCTTCGCCGTCACCGACGTGCGCGTGTTCAAGGGACGCGATTCGATGGGCGTGCGCGGCATCGCGCTCGAACGCGAGGACCGTGTGATCTCGCTGTCGATCCTGCGCCATTTCGAGGCCCAGCCCGAGGAGCGCACCGCTTATCTCAAGATGCGCCGCGCGATCGCCGGCGAAAGCGAGCCGGAGAACGGCGAGCGCGACGGCGAGGAGACGACCGGCGGCGCCTCGCTCTCGCAGGAGCGCTATGCGGAAATGTCGGCGGCCGAGCAGTTCGTGCTCGCTGTCTCGCAGAACGGCTACGGCAAACGCTCGTCGTCGTTCGAATACCGCATCACCGGGCGCGGCGGCAAAGGCATCGTCGCCATGGCCGTCAACGAGCGCAACGGGCCGCTCGTGGCCGCCTTCCCGGTGGAGGATTCCGACCAGATCATGCTGGTGACGGATGGTGGCCAGTTGATCCGCTGCCCGGTCGAGGGCATCCGCATCGCCGGCCGGTCGACGCAGGGCGTCATCGTGTTCAACACGGCGGAGGACGAGCGCGTCGTTTCGGTCGAGCGCATCGCGGCCGAGGAAGATGAAGAAGGCGAGGGTTCGGCCGAAGGTTGAGCGGGGCGGCTCGGGCCGCGCCGCCGTGGCGCGGGGTCAGCGCCGCTGTTGCAGCGCCTTCGCGGCAGGGTCGCCCTCGGTGATCATGCGGCAGCCCTGCTTGATCTGCGCGGGCGACAGCGCATCGGCCTTGCCGTTGATCAGTTTCGCGAATTTGTCCAGCGTGACGCCATCGTAGCCCTTGCCGGATTCGACGGCGCCGCGGCAGGCGGCGAGCGCGGCGAGCGTTCCGTCGGTGCGCACGGTTTCGATGCCGCCGAGAGGCGTTTCCACCGTCGAGAACGAACGTTGCGCGGGGCGGGCGGGCGCCGGCGGCGGGGTGGGCGTCGGGATGACGGCTTTTGGTTCGACGGGCGGCGCCACGGCGACCGCGGGGGCCGCCGTTCGCGCGCCGATGAGTCGGGGCGCCAGCATCATGCCGCCGAAACCGAGCGCAAACACGGCCGCGACGGCCATGATGTATTTCGGAGTGATGCCTTCGTTGACCGACGAGGGCTGAACATGCGGGCGCATTGACGGCTCCGGCGCGACGGCGCGGGACTGGACGTCGACCACTTTCGCCTCAAAAAACTTAAGAAATCGCAATACTCGCCATCGTTCGGGCCGCCGGCGCGGGCGCCCCCGTGGCAATCGCGGCGAAATGGGCTACCAAGGCGCGGCCAGACAGGGAGGAGACATGCGGACTGCGCTTTACACGGGGTCGTTCGACCCGTTGACAAATGGCCACCTGGACGTGATCGGCCAGTCGATGGCGCTGTGCGACCGGCTCGTGGTGGCGATCGGCGTCCATCCCGGCAAGACGCCGGTGTTCACGGCCGAGGAGCGCGCCGATCTCATCCGCAAGGCGACAGCCCCGTTGTTCGCCGACGGCAGGCACAGGCTGGAAGTGGTGACGTTTGCAGGCCTGGCGGTGGACGCCGCTCGCCAGCACGGCGCGACGATGATCGTGCGCGGCCTGCGCGACGGCACGGACCTCGACTACGAGATGCAGATGGCGGGCATGAACGGGGCGATGGCGCCGGAGGTGAAAACCGTGTTTTTCGCAGCATCCCCGCCCGTGCGCCCCATCACCGCCACGCTTGTGCGCCAGATCGCGGCCATGAACGGCGACATTTCCGCCTTCGTGCCGCCGCTGGTCGACGCGGCGCTCAAGGCGCGGATGAAGGAACGGGCGCAGAAATGAGTTTCAACGAAAGGACCGTCATGCATTTCGATCGACGCACCATCGTCTCCGGCCTCGCGCTCGTCCCGCTCGCGGGCTCGGGCGCGCTTGCGCAAACCGCGCCGGCCGATCCGCAGAACACCGTGTTTCTCGAAACCAAGGACGGTCGCATCGTCATCCGCCTGCGGCCCGATCTCGCGCCCAGGCACGTCGCGCAGATCAAGACGCTGACGCAGCGCGGCTTCTACGACGGCATCGTGTTCCATCGCGTGATCGATGGCTTCATGGCGCAAACGGGCGACCCGACCGGCACCGGCATGGGCAAGTCCGATCTGCCGAACATCCCGGCGGAGTTTTCCAAAGAGGCGTTCCGCCGCGGCACGGTCGGCATGGCGCGCTCGCAGAGCCCGGATTCGGCCAATTCGCAGTTCTTCATCTGTTTCGGCGACGCCTCGTTCCTCAACGGCAATTACACCGTGTTCGGCGAGGTCGTCTCCGGCATGGACGTGGTGGACAAGATCAAGAAGGGATCGAAGTCCGACAACGGCGCCGTGCAGAACCCCGACAAGATCGTGAAGATGCGGCTTGCCGCCGACACGAAATAATTCAAACCCGGAAGGACATGACATGTCGGACGAAGGCAATACGCTCACGCTGGAAACGACCAAGGGAACGGTCGTCATTCGCATGCGACCCGATCTTGCGCCCAATCACGTCGCGCATATCAAGAAGCTGGTGAACGAGGGCTTCTACGACGGCATCGTGTTCCATCGCGTGATCGACGGCTTCATGGCGCAGACCGGCTGCCCGCACGGCACCGGCACGGGCGGCTCGAAATATCCGAACCTGAAGCAGGAGTTCAACGCCGCGCCGCACGTGCGCGGCACGTGCTCGATGGCGCGCGCGCAGAACCCCGATTCGGCCAACAGCCAGTTCTTCATCTGTTTCGACGACGCGCGCTTCCTCGACCGGCAATATACGGTATGGGGCGAGGTGGTGTCGGGTATGGAGAACGTCGACAAGATCAAGCGCGGCGAACCCGTGCGCGATCCCGACAAGATCGTCTCCGCGAAAATGAGCTGAGACCTCGGAGCGGGGAGCTCTCTCTCGCCGCTTGCGGGGAGAGGGCTGAGGCGAGAGGCGGGAACATGCCTTTCGCCGCCTCCCCCGCTCGCGGGGAGAGGGTGCGATGCGCGTAGACCTTTTCGATTTCGATCTTCCTCAGGAACGCATCGCGCTGCGTCCGGCCGAGCCGCGCGACTCGGCGCGCATGCTCGTCGTGCGCGCCGACGCGCTCGAAGACGGCGCCATCCGCGACCTTCCGGATTTTCTGCGCGAAGGCGACGCGCTCGTGGTCAACGACACGCGCGTCATTCCCGCGCGATTGAGCGGCATTCGCGCGCGCGGCGACAATGTCGCGCGCATCGAGGCGACGCTGATCCGGCGAGAATCCTCCAACCGCTGGCGCGCGCTCGCCAGACCGGCCAAACGGCTGGCGCCGGGCGACCGCGTGCGTTTCGGCGAGACGAGCGAGAGCATGGCCTGCCTGCTCGCCGCGCTCGACGCCGAGATCGTCGAACGCGACGAAGGCGAAATCCTGCTGGCGTTCGATCTCGACGGCGCCGCGCTCGACGAGGCGATCGAACGGCTGGGCCATATGCCGCTGCCGCCCTACATCGCCGCGCGCCGCGCCGACGATGCGCAGGACGAGCGCGACTACCAGACGATGTTCGCGCAACAGGCCGGCGCGGTCGCCGCGCCCACGGCCGGATTGCATTTCACGCCCGCGCTCGTCGCCGCCATCGCGGCCAGGGGCGTCGCGCTCCACCGCGTCACGCTGCATGTGGGGGCGGGCACCTTCCTGCCGGTGAAGGCGGACGACACCGCCGATCACGTCATGCACAGCGAATGGGGCGCGGTCGACGCCGGCACGGCGCGCGCGCTCAACGAGGCGCGCGCGAAGGGCGGGCGGATCGTCGCGGTGGGCACGACGGCGCTGCGCATTCTCGAAAGCGCGGCGGACGAGTCGGGCCGATTGCACGCCTTTGAAGGCGATACGTCCATCTTCATCACGCCGGGATACCGGTTTCGCGCGGTCGACGCGCTTGTCACCAATTTCCACCTGCCGCGCTCGACGCTGTTCATGCTGGTGTGCGCCTTCGCCGGCCTCGACCGCATGCAGGCGGCCTATGCGCACGCCATCGCCGCCGGCTATCGGTTTTACAGCTATGGCGACGCCTGCCTGCTGCTGCGCGAGGGTGGATCGAACGTGACCGAGCGGCTATGACGCCGCGATGAGCGCACAATTCTCCTTTCATGTTTCGGCGACGGATGGCGCGGCCCGCACGGGCGCGATCGCCACCGCGCGCGGCCAGATCCGCACGCCGGCCTTCATGCCGGTCGGCACCGCGGCGACCGTGAAGGCGATGTACGCCGATCAGGTGCGCGCGCTGGGCGCCGACGTGGTGCTGGGCAACGTCTATCATCTCATGTTGCGGCCCGGCGCCGAGCGCGTGGCGGAACTTGGCGGCCTGCACCGGTTCATGAACTGGCCGCACCCGATCCTCACCGACAGCGGCGGCTTTCAGGTGATGTCGCTGGCGAAACTTCGCAAGCTCGACGAGAACGGCGTGACGTTCCAGTCCCACATCGACGGCTCGAAACACGTGCTGTCGCCCGAGCGTTCGATGGAGATTCAGCATCTGCTGGGCGCCGACATCCAGATGCAGTTCGACGAATGCGTCCGCCTGCCGGCCGAACGTTCGGATGTCGAGCGCGCGATGCGCCTGTCGCTGCGCTGGGCCGAACGCTCGCTCGCCGCCTTTCGTGAGGCGCCGGGCAGGGCGATGTTCGGCATCGTGCAGGGCGGCGACGACCGCGCGCTGCGTATCGAAAGCGCGCGCGCGCTGGCGGACATGCCATTCGGGGGCCTGGCCATCGGCGGGCTGGCGGTCGGCGAGCCGCAGGACGTGATGCTCGCGATGATCGAAACGGTCGCGCCATATCTGCCGACGACAAAACCGCGCTACCTGATGGGCGTCGGCACGCCGGACGATATCGTGCAGGCGGTCGCGCGCGGCGTCGACATGTTCGATTGCGTGATGCCGACGCGCGCGGGACGGCACGGCCTCGCCTACACGCGTCATGGCCGCATCAATCTGAAAAACGCGCGCCACGCCACCGAGTCTCGCCCGCTCGACGAAGCGTCGTCCTGCCCGGCCGCGCGGGACTATTCGCGCGCCTATCTGCACCATCTGGTCAAGTCGGGCGAAATACTCGCGATGATGCTGCTGACCTGGAACAACCTCGCATATTATCAGGAGCTGATGACGGGCCTGCGGACGGCCATCGCGCAGGGCCGGCTGAAGGACTTCATCGCCGAGGCCAGGGAAGGCTGGGCGCGCGGCGAGGCGCAACGCTAGGGTCCGGGCGGCGCCGCTGGTTTAGCCGCGACCGCGGCGCCGAGCTGATGCGAGGTCGCGC
>ERZ1645187.123-NODE-123-length-72523-cov-22.810178_pt1 | contig 72523 bp, 64 predicted proteins | sample MGYA00575352_ERZ1645187 | MGnify/ENA primary metagenome ERZ1645187 (study PRJEB40837, sample SAMN11349314) | freshwater sediment metagenome | isolation source: river sediment | host: Sediment | place: India: Wazaribad , New Delhi | collected 2017-02-21 ... | reverse complement strand
CTGTTTAGCTGTTTAGCTGTTTAGCTGTTTAGCTGTTTAGCTGTTTAGCTGTTTATTGTTCCCACCTTGGCGCGTGGAAACAATCAAGAGTTGCAGACCAAACACCGACAGACCATCCACCCGGAGGAGGTTGCTGATCGTTCCCACAATCCAGCGTGGGAACGATCAACATGTGGCACCGGTTCAAGAAAAACTCAAGTTTGAGGATGGTTCCCACGCTCCAGCGTGGGAACCTGTTCGGAGACGCTCCAGCGTCTCGTCAGTGGGACGCTGGAGCGTCCAAGGCTGCGCGCCCACGCTGGAGAGTGGGAATGACCGACAGCTACAGACGAAACGCCTGCAGCCTATCCACCTAGAGGAGGTTTCCATGCCCCATGTACTCATCATCGGCGCCGGCGGCGTCGGCAGCGTTGTCGCCCACAAATGCGCCCAGGTTCCCGAGGTGTTCACCCAGATCACCCTGGCCAGCCGCACCCTGGCCAAGTGCGAGGCCATCGCCGCCAGCGTGCTGGAGCGGATCGGCGCCACCATCGCGGTGGAGCGGGTCGATGCCGACAACGTGGCCGAGACCGCGGCCCTGATCCGGCGGATCAAGCCGGACCTGGTGCTCAACGTGGCCCTGCCCTACCAGGATCTGCCGCTCATGGACGCCTGCCTGGAGACCGGGGTCGACTACCTGGACACGGCCAACTACGAACCGCCGGACGTGGCCAAGTTCGAATACAAGTGGCAGTGGGCCTACCGCGAGCGGTTCGAGCGGGCGAACCTCATGGCCCTGCTCGGCTCGGGCTTCGACCCGGGCGTGACCAACGTCTACTGCGCCTGGGCGCAGAAGCACCACTTCGACGAGATCCACACCCTGGACATCATCGACTGCAACGCCGGCGACCACGGTCAGCACTTCGCCACCAACTTCAACCCGGAGATCAACATCCGCGAGATCACCCAGCGCGGCCGCTACTGGGAGCACGGCGAGTGGGTGGAGACCGACCCGCTCAGCTGGTCCATGACCTACGACTTCCCCGAGGGCATCGGCCCGAAGAAGTGCTACCTCATGTACCACGAGGAACTGGAGTCGCTGGTGCAGAACATTCGCGGGCTCAAGCGGGCGCGCTTCTGGATGACCTTCTCCGAGAACTACCTCACCCACCTGCGGGTGCTCGAGAACGTGGGCATGACCCGCATCGACCCGGTGGCCTACAAGGGCGTGGAGGTGGTGCCGCTGCAGTTCCTCAAGGCGGTGCTGCCCGAGCCGGCCTCGCTCGGCCCGCTCACCCGCGGCCGCACCTGCATCGGCTGCGTGTTCAAGGGGGTCAAGGACGGGCGGGAGAAGCAGCTGTACGTCTACAACATCTGCAGCCACGAGGCGGCCTACCGCGAGGTCGGCTCCCAGGCGATCAGCTACACCACCGGCGTGCCGGCCATGATCGGCGCCAAGATGATGCTCACCAATGTCTGGAAACGCGCCGGCGTGTGGAACATGGAAGAATTTGACCCGGATCCGTTCATGGCCGACCTGAACCACTACGGCCTGCCCTGGCAGGCGGTGGAACTGTGACCGACGAAGGCTTTAACGGCCGGCTCGCCTGCCGGTTCGACCCGGCGCGGGTGGCGACCCCGGCCTTTGTCGTCGACGAGGGGCTGCTCGCCGACAACCTCACCGTGCTCGGCCGGGTCAAGGCGCGCACCGGCTGCCGCATCCTGCTGGCGCTCAAGTGCTTCGCCATGTACCGGGTGTTCCCGCAGCTCGCCGAGGTGCTCGACGGGGTCTGCTGCAGTTCGCCCCACGAGGCGCGGCTCGGCCGGGAGGAGTTCGGCCGCGAGGTGCACAGCTTCGCCGCCGCCTACTCGGCCGCGGACATCGAGGATCTGGCCCTGACCAGCGACCACCTGGTGTTCAACTCCTTTGCCCAGAAGGACCGGTTCATGCCGCTGGCCCGGCAGCGGGCCGCGGCCGCGGGGCGCCGGCTGGAGTTCGGCCTGCGCATCAACCCCGAGCATTCCGAGGGCGCGGTGCCCCTGTACGACCCCTGCGCGCCCGGCTCGCGCCTGGGCATCCGCCGGGCCGACTTCCGCACCGACCGGCTGGACGGGATCAGCGGCCTGCACTGGCACAACCTCTGCGAGCAGGACGCCGACTGCCTGGAGCGGACCGTGGCCGCGGTGGAACACGCCTTTGGGGACGTCCTGCCGCGAATGGCCTACGTCAACTTCGGCGGCGGCCACCACATCACCCGCCCGGGCTACGACCTGGACCTGCTGGTCAGCATCGTCAACCGCTTCCGCGAGCGCTGGGGCGTGCAGGTCTACCTGGAGCCGGGCGAGGCGGTGGCCCTCAACGCCGGCTACCTGGTGGCCACGGTGCTCGACGTGGTCAACGCCGACCTGCCCGTGGCCGTCATCGACGCCTCGGTGCCGGCGCACATGCCCGACGTGCTGGAGATGCCCTACCGGCCGCACGTCATCGGCGCCGGCGAGCCCGGCGAAAAGGGATGGACCTGCCGCATCGGCGGGCTTTCCTGCCTGGCCGGCGACGTGGCCGGCGAGTATTCCTTCGACCGGCCGCTGGTCGCCGGCGACCGGCTGGTGTTCACCGACATGGCCATCTACACCATGGTCAAGACCAACACCTTCAACGGCGTGCAGCTGCCGGCCATCGTCCTCTACCACCCGGATGAGGACCGGCTGGAAACCGTGCGCCGCTTCGGCTACGAGGACTTCAAGACCCGGCTCAGCTGAGCCCGGGAGGCGGCTGGCGCGGAAATCCGCGGGGCCCGGGCGCGGCGGTTCTTTTCTGTTGACGCCCCGGACGGCCTGTGCTATGTAACTCCTCTCGAAACGGCGGCCTTCATCGGTGCCGTTTGTTTGTCCCGAGCACCATTCCTCGGTAGCTCAGTTGGTAGAGCAGGTGGCTGTTAACCACCTTGTCGGGGGTTCGAGTCCCTCCCGGGGAGCCAGTTCATACACCCGGCAAGCGCGCTTGCCGGGTTTTTTCGTTGGATCTCGAGCAGCCGCTGCTCGGGATCCTTTTTTTTGCCCTGCCGGCCCGGCGTGCTTATCGTTGCCCCGCGGCCGACCCGCGGCCGCCCCGCCCACCCCTCTTTCAAGGAAGCCTTGCTCACAGCCATGGAGCCGCAATTCCTGCGCATCCGGGGCGCGCGCATGCACAACCTGAAGAACATCTCGGTTGACCTGCCCCGCAACAAACTCATCGTCTTCACCGGCCTGTCCGGCTCGGGCAAGTCCACCCTGGCCTTTGACACCCTCTACGCCGAGGGGCAGCGCCGCTACGTGGAGTCGCTGTCCACCTACGCCCGCCAGTTCCTCGGGCAGATGGACAAGCCGGACGTGGACCTGCTCGAGGGGCTTTCGCCTGCGGTCTCGATCGAGCAGAAGACCACCAGCAAGAACCCGCGCTCCACCGTGGGCACGGTCACCGAGATCTACGACCACCTGCGCCTGCTCTTCGGCCGCGCCGGCCAGCCCCACTGCCCCACCTGCGGTGACCCGATCCGCTCCCAGTCAGTGCACGACATGCTCGACGCCCTGCTCGCCCGGCCCGAGGGGGAGAAGGTCATCCTGCTGGCGCCGCTCGTTGCCCGCAAGAAGGGCCAGCACGAGCAGGTGCTGCAGCGGCTGCGCAAGGAGGGGTTCGTGCGGGTGCGGGTGGACGGTGAGATCCGCCAACTCGGCGAGGAGATCGTTCTCGACAAGAACAAATTCCACCAGATCGAGGCGGTGATCGACCGGCTGGTGCTCAAACCCGCCATCCGCCGCCGTCTCGACGAGTCGGTGAGCACCGCCGTGGCCCTGGGTGACGGGGTGATGCTCGCCCTGTTCCCGGACAGCGGCGAGGAGGTGCTGTTCAGCGAATCGGCCGCCTGCCACCGGTGCGGGATCTCGGTGCCGGAACTGTCGCCGCAGCTGTTCTCGTTCAACAACCCCATCGGCGCCTGCCCGGCCTGCACCGGCCTGGGCTTCAACCAGTTCATCGACGAAAAACGCATTGTCCCGGACCCGTCGCTGTCGCTCATCGAGGGCGCCATCGCCCCGTGGACGCGGCGGCGACTGGCGGCCATGGGCAGCCAGTGGATCGAGGCCTTTGCCAACCACTACAAGTTTGACCCGGCCACGCCCTTTGCCGACCTGCCCGCCAGGGTGCAGCAGGCCTTCCTGCACGGCAGCGGCCGGGAAAAGCTCGAGTTCGTGCACAGTCGCGGCCGGCGCCGGATGGTCTCGCAACTCGCCTTCGAGGGCATTGTCCCGCGCCTCAACCGCCTGTTCCGGGAAACCACCTCGGCCCGCCTGCGCGAGGAGATCGAGGAGTTCATGAACGAGCAGCACTGCCCGGCGTGCAACGGCGCCCGCCTCAAGCCCGAGGCCCTGGCCGTGCGCGTGGGCGGCTGGTCGATCACCGACCTGACCCGCATGGCCATCGAGCAGCTGATCAGCGAACTCGAAACCCTAGAGCTCGACGACCGGCAGGCGACCATCGCCCGGCCGATCCTCAAGGAGATCCGCGAGCGGCTGTTCTTCCTCCACGGCGTGGGCCTGGGCTACCTGTCGCTCGACCGCAAGGCCGGGACGCTCTCCGGCGGCGAGGCCCAGCGCATCCGCCTGGCCTCGCAGATCGGCTCGGGCCTGGCCGGGGTGCTCTACATCCTCGACGAGCCGAGCATCGGCCTGCACCAGCGGGACAACAACAAGCTCATCAAGACACTCGTCAACCTGCGCGACCTGGGCAACACGGTGATCGTGGTCGAGCACGACGCGGACACCATCGCCAACGCCGACCACGTGCTCGACATCGGCCCGGGCGCGGGTGTGCACGGCGGCGAGGTGCTCTACTCCGGCCCGGTGCCGGGCCTGCTCGACTGCGCGGCCTCGCAGACCGGCGGCTACCTCTCCGGCCGGCTGCGGATCGAGGTGCCGCGGCAGCGGCGGTCGGTGCAGGACGACGCGGCCCACGCCATCACCGTGCGCGGCGCCCGGGTGAACAACCTGCAGGATCTGACCGTCCGTTTCCCGCTCGGGGTGATGACCTGCGTCACCGGCGTATCCGGCTCGGGCAAGAGTTCGCTGGTGATCGAGACCCTGTTCGCCGAGGCCCAGCGCTACTTCAGCGACAAAAAAACCTACGCCAGGGGGCCGCACCTGCTCGCCGGCATGGAGGGGCTGGACAAGGTCATCGACATCGACCAGAGCCCCATCGGCCGCACCCCCCGGTCCAACCCGGCCACCTACACCGGGGTGATGACCCCGATCCGCGAACTGCTCGCGCGCCTGCCCGAATCACGGGCGCGCGGCTACCGGCCGGGCCGGTTCAGCTTCAACATCAAAGGCGGCCGCTGCGAGACCTGCGAGGGCGACGGCGTCATCCGCATCGCCATGCACTTCCTGCCGGACCTGTACGTCACCTGCGAGCGCTGCCAGGGCAAACGCTACAACGAGGAGACCCTGGACATCCGTTACAAGGGCAGGACCATCGCCGAGATCCTGGCCATGACCGTGGAGGAGGCGCTGGATTTCTTCCAGAACGTGCCGCCCATCCAGCACCGGCTGCAGACCATCGTCGACGTCGGCCTGGGCTACGTCACCCTGGGCCAGAGTTCGGTGACCCTCTCCGGCGGCGAGGCCCAGCGGGTCAAACTGGCCAAGGAACTGAGCCGCCGCGCCACCGGCCGCACCCTCTACATCCTCGACGAGCCGACCACCGGCCTGCACCCGGCGGACATCCAGCACCTGCTGCAGGTGCTCGGCCGCCTGGTCGACGCCGGCAACACGGTGGTGGTGATCGAGCACAACCTGGACGTGATCAAGACCGCCGACTGGGTGATCGACATCGGCCCGGAGGGCGGCAGCGGCGGCGGCCGGGTGATCGCCGCCGGCACCCCGGAGCAGGTGGCCGGCTGTTCCGACTCGTACACCGGCCGCTTCCTCAAGCAGTTCCTCAATGAAGAGTGAGACGCATTGTGCTTTGCTTCCGCGCGGCACCTTGGTATGGTGCGCCGATTTTCGACTCCCGCCGGCCATGACGGCCGCCACCCACTGACCCAGACAAAGGACACCCCATGAGCGAACAGACCGCCAACCAGGAGATCCCGGTTTTCCGCATGCAGAAGATGTACATCAAGGACTTCTCGTTCGAGAGCCCCAACGCGCCCAAGGTCTTCCTGACCCGCAACCAGGACCCCAAGGTGGACTTCAACCTGCAGCTGAAGAACGCCAAGCTCGACGACGAGCACAGCGAGGTGTCCATCGCCATCACCGCCAAGGTGCATGACAAGAACAACAACGACTCGGTGATGTTCATCATCGAGATCGAACATGCCGCGGTCTTCCTGATGAAGCATATCCCGGCGGAGCACCACGAGCGGGTGCTGGCCGTGGACTGCCCGCTCATGCTCTTCCCCTTCACCCGTCAGATCGTCTGCCAGGCCGCGGTGGACGGCGGCTTCATGCCGTTTCTGATGGAGCCGATCAACTTCATCGCCCTGTACGACAACGCCCAGCAGAAAGAGCAGGAGAACTGAACCGCGTCCCCGCCGGTGACCGGACCGGACGGGGACACAGCGGGACAGCCTGAGTGACCGACACCCCGGTGGCGCCGATGCCGCCGGGGTGTCCTTGTGACCGACGCCGACCGGAGGGACGCGCCATGATCGACTTCAAGCCGCTCAAAGTCTACCGGCGGGCCCTGCTGCTGCTCAAACCGGTCCGGGGGATGGCCATCACCCTGACCCTGGCCAACCTCGCCCTGGCGGCGGTGCCGTTCGTGGAGCCCATCCTCTTCGGCAAGACCATCGACCTGCTCACCCAGGCCTCCGCCCGCGGCGCCGAGGCCACCCTGCACGACGGCATCCGCATCTTCGGCGTCTGGCTGCTGGTCGGGGTGGGCGGCATCGCGCTGGGCGCGCTCGTCTCCCTGCACGCCGACCGGCTCGCCCACCGGCTGCGCCTGGATGTGCTGGCCGACTACTTCGCCCACGTCCTCCGCCTGCACCTGGCCTACCACCGCGGCGCCCACTCCGGCCGCCTGCTGAGCATCATGCACTCCGGCGGCGACCGGCTGTTCCAGCTCTGGCTGTCCATGTTCCGCAGCCACCTGTCCACCTTTGTCGCCCTGCTGGTGCTGCTGCCGCTCACCCTGCTGCTCAACTGGAAGCTCGCCCTGGTGCTCATCGTGCTCACCGGGGTGTCCACCGCGGTGACCGCCTTTGTCACCCACCGCACCCACAACGCCCAGGGCGAGGTCCAGTCCCAGCACACCAAACTGGCCGAACAGGCGGGCGACGCCATCGGCAACGTGGTGCTGGTGCAGAGCTTCGTCCGTCAGATGGCGGAACTCAAGCAGCTGCGCCAGGTGATCGACCAGGTGCTCAAGGCCCAGTTCCCGGTGCTCAACTGGTGGGCCGCGGTGAGCGTGCTCAACGGCGCGGCCTCGACCATCACCATCATCACCATCTTCGCCCTCGGCGCCTGGCTCAACCTCAAGGGCGAGGCCAGCGTCGGCGAGATCGTCACCTTCATGGGCTTCGCCACCCACCTCATCGGCCGGCTCGGCCAGGTGGTCGGCTTCACCAACAGCCTGTTCATGCAGGCGCCTGCCCTGGCCCAGTTCTTCGAGGTGCTCGACACCCGCTCGGCCGTGCAGGATCTGCCCGGCGCCGTGCCGCTGGAGCGGGTCACGGGTCGGGTCGGCTTCGAGCACATCGCGTTCTCCTACGAATCGGGACGCAAGGCCCTGGACGGGATCGACTTCACCGTCGAACCGGGCCAAACCGTGGCCCTGGTCGGCGAGACCGGGGCCGGCAAGAGCACGGTCATGGGCCTCCTGCTGCGGCAGTACGACCCGCAGCAGGGCCGGGTGCTCATCGACGGGATCGATATCCGCACGGTGACCCTCGACTCGCTGCGCGCCAACATCGGCGTGGTCTTCCAGGAAAGCCTGCTCTTCTTCCGCACCATCGAGGAGAACCTCAAGGTGGGCCGGCCGGAGGCCACCGAGGAGGAGATGATCGAGGCCGCCCGCCTGGCCCAGGCGCACGACTTCATCCTCCGTCAGCCGCGCGGCTACCAGACGGTCATCGGTGAGCGCGGCGCCAACCTCAGCGGCGGCGAGCGCCAGCGGCTGGCCATTGCCCGGGTCATCCTCAAGAACCCGCCCATCCTCATCCTCGACGAGGCCACCAGCGCCCTCGACTCGGCCACCGAGGCCAGGGTGCAGCAGGCCTTCCAGGCGCTCATGCAGGGACGCACCACCCTGGTGATCGCCCACCGGCTGGCCACCATCCGCAACGCCGACCAGATTCTCGTGGTCGGCCAGGGACGGATTCTCGAACGGGGCAGGTATGCGGAGCTGGCCCGGGGCGACGGTCCTTTTGCCCGGCTGGTGACAGCGCAGAGTGATGCGTTCGGCGAGCGGGGCTGAGGGGAAAACGGGGATGAGCCGTGCTCAGGCGGCGGGGCGGTCGATGCGGCTGCCGTCGTCCAGGCGCAGCCAGGTGGTGAAGCCTGGTTCGCCCTCGTGCAGACGGACGACCCGGGCGCCGTGGAGGAAATCCTCCCGGCCGTAGTTATTGAAGCCGGTGGCCCGGCCGTAGCAGAGGCGGATGGCGTGCAGGGTGCCGTCGTAGTCGTTGACGTGGTCGTGGCCGGCGAACACGCCGCGGACGTTGCCGGCCAGGTGCAGGGCGGCGAACAGGCCGGTGTTCAGGCGCGGGCAGCAGACCGGTTCGTTCTTTTCGCCCAGGCAATTGCCCTGCTGCCAGACCTCGTTGTACTCGGGCAGGGGAATGTGCAGGAAGACCAGCGCCGGTACCCCGGCCTGCGCCCGCAGGGTGCGGCTGAGCCAGCGGATCTGGTCGTCGCGCACCCAGCCGTAGCCGCCGACAGCGGTTTCGGCGTAGCTGTTGCTGTCCAGGCAGCAGAGAAGCGCGGCCGGGGCCCGGCCGATCGAAGAATGCAGGCGCAGGCAGTAGTTGGCCGTGCCGGAAACCCGCGCCGGCCCGGGCCGGGTCAGGCAGCCCGGGATCTGCTGCTGGATGGCGAGCAGTTCGGCGCGGCTGGCGTCGCACTCGTCGTCATGGTTGCCGAACACCGCGCACCAGCGCAGATCGCGGGCCACCAGCGGCGCCGTTGCCCGGGCCCAGGCGGCCCGGGCGTTCCTGGTGCCTCCCTGGCCGCCGAGCACGTCGCCGGTGAACACCACCAGGTCCGGCTGTTCCAGGTCGAGCACCCGTTCCATGAGCGCGGCGGTGCGGTCGTCTTCCACCTCGCCGTTGCCGAAATGGGTGTCCGTGAACTGGACGATGGTGAAGCTGCCGTCCGCCCGGCAGCGCAGCGGGCGACGCATCGTGGTCCGGCGGGCCGACATCGGTCTAGTGGCAGCGGAGCAGGGCCACCTGCATGACCAGGGGCACGTCGTAGCGGATCTCGGCCCGTCCCAGCTCGTTGTAGCCGATATTCACCCAGTCCCCCTGCTTCTCCCAGAGTTCATAGCCGAATTTCCAGCCGCGCCAGCGTTCGCCGAAGGAGTACTCGCGCTCGGGCCCGTAGTAGAGGAAGCGGGTCTGGTTGTCCGTGCCCTGGCGGCTCTGGCCGATGAGCATCAGGTCCGCGCCCCGCTGGCCGGCCTCGGCCAGGAGGATGTTTTCGATCTCCTGGCCGGTCAGGTCGGCGGGCAGCTGCACCAGCAACTCGGCGAACACCCGGCAGGCCCGGTCCACCTGGGCGGGCTGGAAGACCTTGGCGACCCGGTCGGTGGGGGGATGGACCGTGCCCGTGTAGACGGTCCGGTCCGGGCCGCCGCAGCCGGCGAGAAGGGCCGCGAGGGCGGCGAGAAGCAGCATCCGGGTGGCGGCGTGCATGGGCGATCTCCTTGTTTTTTTGCTGGCAGCGTTGCGGCCGCGGGTTGCAGGCCGCCTCGGCGACGGCGACGAACACGTATTTTGATCAAGGAAAACAGGACACTCTGACAAATGCAAGTGGAAAAACAGCACACCGTCCAGGCCGACCTGCTCCTGCTGCTGGTGGCCCTGATCTGGGGGTTCGGCTTCGTCGCCCAGCGTGCGGGCATGGACCACATCGGTCCCTACACCTATAACGGCATCCGCTTCCTGCTCGGCGGGTTCTGCCTGCTGCCGCTGGTCCTGCGCCGGCCGGCCGTGCCCCTGGCCGAGCGCAGCCGGCAGATACCCCTGGCCCGGGCGGGCCTGCTCGCCGGCATCGTCCTTTTCCTCGCCGCCACCCTGCAGCAGGTGGGCCTGCAGTACACCACCGCCGGCAAGGCCGGCTTCATCACCGGCCTTTACGTGGTACTGGTGCCGATCATCGGCATGGCCTTCCGCCAGCGGACCAACACCGGCACCTGGGTCGGGGCCGCGGCGGCCAGCGGTGGCCTCTACCTGCTCAGCGTCAACGAGGCACTGCACATCGAGCCGGGCGACCTGCTCGAACTGATCGGCGCCCTGTTCTGGGCGGTGCATGTGCTGCTGCTCGGCTGGCTGTCGCCGCGGACCGCGCCGGTGCGACTGGCCCTGGTCCAGTTTCTCGTCTGCGGTGTGCTCAGCCTGGTGACCGGCCTGGTGCTCGAACCGTTCAGCCTGGAGGCGGTCAGAGCGGCGGCGGTGCCGATCCTCTACGGCGGGGTCTGCTCGGTGGGCGCGGGCTACACCCTGCAGGTGGTGGTGCAGCGACGGGCCCACCCGGCGCATGCGGCCATCCTGCTCAGCCTGGAGTCACCCTTTGCCGCCCTGGGCGGCTGGCTGCTGCTCGGCGAACTGCTCTCCGGCCGGGCCCTGATCGGCTGCAGCCTGATGCTCGCCGGCATGCTGCTCTCCCAACTCTGGCCGACGCTCACCCGCAAGCGGGCAGCCGCAGCCGCGTCCCCCTGAGCGGCCGGCAGCGGTTACCTGACGGTGTAGCCGTCGGTCAGGGTCTGCATGAAGGCGACGATCGCCTCCTCCTCGGCCTCGGTCAGACCGAGATCGCCCAGTTCGTCATCGTTCATGTTCAGGGCGGTTTCCGGCAGCGGCCAGCAGCTCACCCTCTCGCCCGCATCGCCCGAAGCGCAGACCGGCAGGGTGTCGCGGGTGTTGTAGAAGTGGACGATTTCCTTGAGACTCTTGAAGTAGCCGTTGTGGCCGAAGGCCTTGACGAAATCCACAGCGGGCCGCTTGTCGACGTTGCGCAGGGTGGGCACCTTGTGTTTGCCGAACTCGGCCCGGGCCTGCAGCCGCCAGGCCGGTTCGGTGGCGAGAAACCCGCCCAGGCCGGGATCGATCCAGGCCTGGCCTGCGGGATTGTCGGCCTGCATGGCGTAAAAGGGGTTGTCCGGGTTGCGCGGCACCCCCAGGTTGTCGTAGGTGAAGTCGGTGAACAGCGGCTTTTTGCCCTCGGACAGATGACATTCCGAGCATTTGGCCTTGCCGTTGAACAGTTCGAGCCCCAGGCGCTCCTGCCTGCTCAACCTGGCCTTGCCCTGCTGCCAGGCGTCGAACTTGGAGGAGAACGGGTTGACCTCGGCCGAGCTTTCATACGCGGCCACGGCAAGGGCGATGGCGTCGAAGGCCTTGTCGACCCTGCGCCGCTCGGCGGCGGCGAGCGGTGCGGTGTAGCCGTCGGCGGAACAGCGCTGGTCGATATCGGCCGGCAGGGCGGCGATGCACAGGTCGGGATGCAGGGCCTGCACCTGCTTGCCGTAGGGAGCGGCGCAGACCCGGCTGACCACACAGGCCGCATCGGCAAAGCCATGCTCCACCGGGTTGAGGAATGGTCCCTGGGCCTGCTCAGCGGCGGTGCTGCGCAGCCGCTTGCCGGTGGCGCGGCCGTCCCAGAAGGCGCCGCCGACAAAGACCTCCTCCTCCTCGTCCCAGGAGAGTACGGGACTCTGCGCCACATAAGCGACACCGGGCGGCCGTCGGTTGCCAAACCGCTCGCTGAACGACCCGTTGTAGACGCTGCCGCCTTTGTTCAAGTCGCTGTCCGGCCCGCTCCAGCCCGCCTCCGGCCCGTGGCAGGTGGCGCACGACTGGTTGCGGAGCGCGGAAAGATTGGTGTCGAAAAAGATCTTCTTCCCCGCCTGCTCCAGGGGAGAGAGTCCGGCTGCCGCCGCAGGCAGGGCCTGCAGCAGGGCGATCAGGGCAAGGGTGCGTCCGCGCATGGTGTACCTCCCGGTTGGTTGGCGTTGGCTGGTGCGTGGAGGGTAGCACGTTGTGGAGGCCGGCGCCAGGGTTGATGCGGGGCCGGCGAAGGTTCATCCGGCCCAAGGGCCGACCGGCGCAGACCGGCGGAGAAAAGCGGACATGGCCCTGTGGGCCAGGGGCAACGGGAGACGAAGAACGCATCCGGCAATTCCGGCGGATCAGGTGTCGGAATCGCCGCCGGCCAAGGGGCGGGACAGCCGCGGCCCACCGCCGGCAAACGGTGGGGCCGCACAAGGAGCCGGACCTGGCAGGGGTCCGCGTCCGCCGGCCTGGCGGAAACTCCGCGGCAAGCGATCGGATGCGTCCTCCGGTGGGAGTTGGGTCGTGGCAGGGCGCTGCCGTCCCGGTGACGGCCGCCCTGCACCGGGCGCGGCCGGGGCACAAAAAAACCCCGGACCAAGAAAATGATCCGGGGATGCCCTGGTGAATCCACGTCTCGTCGCCGTCTCTCTGATCCGCGGAGAGTGGCGCATCGTTTCAGGCAGGTCTTCTGACTCCCGGATCGTCCTCACGCCGCGTCTTCCCGATCGTTCGATCAGTGACTGTGCTTGCGGCGCTCGTCCCCGGTTACAGCGGCGGGCCCGTCTCCGATTTCCACGGAGTTCCCTCTTGTTCCTTGTCGGAACCTGAAACGTGTGCAAAGGGAACCTGATCGTCACGGGAAAGTCAAGCTGAAAATATCCTGTTGACTTTCCGCCCTCCCGGCCCGGTCGCCCCTTCCCTGTCGGGCTCGGGTGACAGGGCGAGGAAGAATCCTTGCCCCGGCCCCGGGAAACCGTTAAGGTGCCCTGCAGACAGCCTTGCCGCCACTGGGACGGCCCGCATCGGTTGGCCGCACAGGCTTCCGCACCGACGCGGCGTCCCGCCGTCGCCCCGAACAACCTTCCCCACCGAGCCGGTCCCGCGCATGGACAAGAAAGGCAAACGGAAACTCGTGCATGCGATCACCATCCGCATCGCCCTGCCGGCCCTGCTCACCATCCTGCTGTTCGTCACCGCCATCTTCCTCATCATCCTGCCCTCGCTCAAGGAGAACCTGCTCGCCAAGAAGCGCGAACTGCTCCTGGAGGTGACCAAGATCACCTGGGACATGGTGGCCGCCTACGAGAAAATGGAGCGGGCCGGCGTGCTCAGCCGGGCCGAGGCCCAGCACCAGGCCAAGGAGATGATCAAGATCTTCCGCTACGGCCCGACCAACAAGGACTACTTCTGGATCAACGACATGTCCGCGCACATCGTTGTCCACCCCTACCGGCCCGACCTGCACGGCGAGCCGGTCCCGGATTTCCGCTACCCCATGGGCAAGAACCTGCTCGAGGAGTTCGTCAAGGTGGTCCGGACCCAGGGCGCCGGCTACGTGGACTACCTGTTCCAGTGGCAGGACGACCCGAGCCGGATCGTCCCCAAGCTCTCCTATGTACGCGAATTCAAGCCCTGGGGCTGGGTGATCGGCACCGGCCTCTACATGGAGGACGTCAACATCGAGATCGGCCTGATCGCCAAGCAGCTCAATGCCATTTCCTCGGCGATCCTCCTGGTCATCTCCTTCCTCGCCTTCTACATCATCCGCCACACGGTGCTGGCCGACCGGGTGCGCCGGATCATCTCGGAGGAGCGGGAGCGGCTCCTGCAGGCCCTGGAAGAGAGCAACGCCCGCTTTCGCTCCCTGGTGGAAACCACCAGCGACTGGATCTGGGAGGTCAACCCGGACGGGGCCTACATCTACAGCAGCCCCAAGGTGCAGGATCTGCTCGGCTTCGCGCCCGGGGAGATGCTCGGCAAGCACCTGGTGGACCTGACTGCGCCCAAGGAGCGGGAGCGCACCGAGCGCATCTTTCGGCAATTGCTCAAATCCCGCAAGCCGTTCAGCGGCTTCGAGAACAACTGCCAGGCCAGGGACGGCCACGTGGTGGTGATCGAGAAGAACGGCGTGCCGGTGTTCGGTGACAACGGCGAACTGCTTGGGTACCGGGGCATCGCCCGCGACATTACCGAACGCAAGAGCGCCCTGGAGGCGCTCAGGAAGAGCCGCGACGACCTGCACAACAGCCTGGAGGAGACGGTCAAGTCACTGGCCCTGGCGGCCGAGAAGCGCGACCCCTACACCGCCGGCCACCAGGCCCGGGTCGACAACCTGGCCTGCGCCATCGCCCGCGAACTCGGCCTGCCGGCGAAACAGATCGAGGGGCTGCATTTCGCCGCCCTGCTCCACGACATCGGCAAGATCTCCCTGCCCTCGGAATACCTGGCCAAGCCGGCGCAGCTCTCCCAGCAGGAACGGGCCATCATCAAGTGCCACACCGAGGTCGGCTACGAAATCCTCAAGAACATCCACTTCCCCTGGCCGGTGGCGGATATCGTCTACCAGCACCACGAACACCTGGACGGTACCGGCTACCCCCGCGGCCTCACCGACGAGAAGATCCTGCTGGAGGCCAAGATCCTCACCGTGGCCGACGTGGTCGAGGCCATGAGTTCGCACCGCCCCTACCGGCCCTCGCTCGGCCTGGAAACAGCCCTGGAGGAGATCCGCAACGGCCGGGGCACCCTCTACCACGCCGCGAGCGTGGATGCCTGCCTGCGACTGATCGAGGAAAAGAAGGTGGACCTCTCCGCGGCCGTCTGGTAGGACCGCGCCGGCAACCGCAACGGAATCCCCGCCCGTTGCGCATCCCTCACCCCGCAACCTTCCCGTACATCCGCCGCGCAGGACGCGCGTCCTTCCGGTGCGCGCGGCGAGCCCCTCCCGGCCGTTCAGGACGGGTCCGGCGGCGGTTGGTCCGTGCCGTTGGCCGCGGCCGGCGGTTCGGTCGCCCCGGCCTCCGGGGCGGCGAGGGGCGGTTCAGCCGGCGGCCGCACCGCACCGTTGCCGGCGAACAGCGGCCCCACGTCCGGCAGGTAGGCCTCGAAGGCCTTGCCGTAGATCTCCCAGATGGTGATGAACAGGGCGGCGATGATCGGCCCGATGATGATGCCGAGCAGGCCGAACATGCTGATGCCGCCCAGGGTGCCGAAGAGCACGAACAGGTCGTGCATCTCCGTGTCCTTGCCGACCAAGCGCGGCCGCAGGACGTTGTCCAGGTTGCCGGCCAGCCCGCCGCAGAGCACCGCCAGGATGACCGCGCCGGCGAACTCGCCCTTGAGCACGAGGATGATCAGGGCCGGCACCCAGACGATGGCCGTGCCGAAGGCCGGGATGATGGACATCACCGCCATCACACAGCCCCAGAACACCGGCCCCTCGATCCCGGCAAAGGCGAAGGCCAGGCCGCAGATCAGCCCCTGGAGGGCGCCGATGACCAGCGTCCCTTTCATGGTGGCGGCGGTCACCGAGGTGAAGCGCTGCAGCAGGCGGCGTTCGTCCCGGTCGTGGAGCGGCAGGAAGTAGAGGATCTTGTGCAGCAGCACCTCGCCCATGGTGAGGAAGTAAAACATCACGTAGAGCATGACGACGGTGCTGAACAGGGCGTTCACCGTCACCTTGGTGAACGAAGAGAGGCTGTTGATGAGAAAGGTCGAAATGTTGCCGACCACGGCCCCGGCCTTCTCCACGATGACGTTCTTGTAAGGCAGGATCTCCTGGTAATAGGGTATCTTTTCCAGGTAGACGGCGATCGCCGAGGGCTCGTTGATGAAGGCCTGGACCCAGGGGGTGACCGACTGGCTGACGCTGATCGCCTGGCCCACCACCACGCCGATGAGGATGCTGAGCGGGCCGAGCAGGAGCACCACCACCGCGGCGACGATGAGCATGGAGGCGATGGTGTTGCGGCCGTCGAGTCGGGCCGTCAGCCAGCGGTGGGCCGGGCTGAGCATGGCCGAGAACAGGCCGGCCATGAACATGGGCATGAGAAACTGCCGGATCATGCCGAGAAACAGGGCGGAGATGAGCAGGACCAGGGCCAGCAGCACAGATTTGTTGATCAGTTCCCGTCTCATGCAGGACCTCGCGAGGGGCGTGAAGGGAATGCGGTGGCAGGGGCCGCGGCGGCGGTCGGTGGACCGCCGGAGGGGGCGGTCAGTCCAGGTCGGCGGCCCGGACCAGGGCCGCGGTCAGCCGGGAGAGGTCGTCCGGTTCGATGATGTAGGGCGGCATGAGGTAGAGCAGGCGGCCGAAGGGGCGGATCCACACCCCCTGGTCGACGAAGAACCGCTGCAGGGCGGCCATGTCCACCGGCTTGCGGGTCTCGATCACGCCGATGGCGCCGAGCACGCGCACATCGGCCACGCCCGCCAGGTCGCGGGCCGGGGCCAGCTCGGTTTCCAACTGGCGGGCGATGGCCGCCACCCGCTGCCGCCAGCGACCGTCCAGCAGCAGGTTGAGCGAGGCGCAGGCCACGGCGCAGGCGAGCGGGTTGCCCATGAAGGTCGGGCCGTGCATGAACACCCCCGGTTCGCCCCGGGAGATGGTCTCGGCCACCCCGGGGGTGGTCAGGGTCGCGGCCAGGGTCATGGTGCCGCCGGTGATCGCCTTGCCCACGCAGAGGATGTCCGGGGCCACGCCGGCGTGTTCGGCGGCGAACATCCGGCCGGTGCGGCCGAAGCCGGTGGCGATCTCGTCGAAGATGAGCAGGGTCTGGTAGCGGTCGCACAGCCGCCGCAGCCCCTGCAGGTAGGCGGGATGGTAGAACCACATGCCGCCCGCGCCCTGGACGATCGGCTCGATGATCACCGCCGCCACCTCGCGGTGGTGGGCGACGAGCAGCCGTTCCATGGCCTCCAGGTCGCGCTCGTCCCACTCGCCGTCGAAGCGGCAGCCGGGCCGGGGCGCGAACAGCTGCTGGGGCAGGGAGCGGGCGAACAGCGAGTGCATGCCGGTGACCGGGTCGCAGACCGACATGGCGTGGAAGGTGTCGCCGTGGTAGCCGCCGCGCACGGTGAGCAGCCGGTGCCGCTCCGGCCGGCCCGCGGCCTGCTGGTACTGGAGCGCCATCTTGAGCGCCACCTCGACGCTCACCGAGCCGGAATCACACAGGAACACCCGGTCCAGCGGCTCGGGCGTCAGCTCCACCAGCAGCCGGCCCAGGGTCACCGCCGGCTCGTGGGTGAGGCCGCCGAACATGAGGTGGGCCATGCGGCCGGCCTGGTCGCGCAGGGCCTGGACGAGCACCGGGTGGCTGTAGCCGTGGATCGCGCACCACCAGGAACTCATGCCGTCGATCAGTTCCCGGCCGTCGGCCAGGCGGATGCGCACCCCCTCGGCGGACACGGCCGGGTAGACCGGCAGCGGCCCGATCATCGAGGTGTAGGGGTGCCAGAGGTGATCGCGGTCGAAGCGCAGCAGGTCGCCGGTGTCCACGAATCAGCCCCGTTCGAAGGTGAAACCCATGGCCGCGAGCCGTTCCAGGTCCTCTTTGATGCCCGCGCCCGTGGTGGTCAGGTAGTTGCCGACGATGGCCCCGTTGGCGCCGGCGGCAAAGCATTGGTACTGGTCGTCGCCGAGTTGCTGGCGGCCGCCGGCCATGCGGATGACCGCCTCCGGGTTGATGAAGCGGAACAGGGCCACCGTGGTCAGCACCTCGTCCACGGACAGCGGTGCCAACTCGGCCAGGGGCGTACCGGGGATGGGGGTGAGGATGTTGATCGGGATCGAGGTGACTTCGAGGTCGCGCAGTTCGAGGGCCATGTCGATCCGGTCGGTCATCTGCTCGCCCATGCCGATGATGCCGCCGGAGCAGAGCGTCATGCCGGCCGACCGCGCCAGTTGCAGGGTCTCGACCTTCTCCGCCCAGGTGTGGGTGGTGCAGACCTGCGGGAAATAGCCGCGGCTCGCCTCCAGGTTGCAGTGGTAGCGGCCCACCCCGGCCTCCTTCAGGGTGGCGGCGATTTCCGGAGTGAGCATGCCGGCCGAGGCGCAGAACAACAGCGAGGTGGATGCCGCCATTTTTCCGTAGAGGCCGACCAGGGCATCCAGGGTTTCCGGGGCCAGGCTGCGGCCGCTGGTCACCAGGGAAAGGCGGCCGACGCCGTGCTGGTCGTTGTCCGCGGCCTGGGTGAGGGCCTCGTCCTCGGGGATGACCGTGTAGGTGTCGATGCCGGTGTGGTGCCGGGCCGACTGGGCGCAGAACCGGCAGTTCTCGGTGCAGTTGCCGCTGCGCGCGTTGATGATCGAGCAGAGGTCGAAGCGGTCGCCCAGGAAGTGGCGGCGGATGTCGTCGGCGGCCCGCCAGAGTTCGCGGTGGTCCGTGTCGAGGAGGCGCAGCGCGGTCTCCCGGTCGATGCGATGGCCGTCGATGACGGCCTGCCTGGTCTGTGCAACAAGGGTGTCCATGGGATGTTCTCAGTCCTGCTCGAGGGTCGCCCGGCTCCGCTTGGGCGGGCCGTTGACGATCATCTCGGCGATGGTCATTTTGATTTTCGGGTAGAGGTCGCGCCGGTTGCCCAGGAGCCGCGCCTCCAGCTGGGCCAGCCGCCGGTAGAGGATGGTGCGGTCCATGGCCGGGGCGTCGGTTTCCACGGCGAACCGCTGGCGGACGATCTCCTGGCAGCGGAAGCAGCCGGGAAAGCGGAGCAGCTGATGATCGGGCCGGGTCAGGGTGGCCGGCACGCCGTGGGTGCGGCAGATCATCAGCCGGTGGACATAGAGGGTGCAGCGCCCCGCCTCGTTGAGCGGGCACATGATCGTCGGCCGCTCGCCGCGGCTGATCTGCATCCGGCTCTGCGCCACGCAGTCCCGGGCGCGGCCGAGGATGCGGTCGAGCTGCTCGTCCCCCAGGGCGCGCAGACCCATCCAGAGATAGGCCCACTCGCTGTAGGTGTAGTGGAGGAAATAGGAGTCGCAGCAGTTGTCCGGGCAGCCGTCGCAGGTCAGGGTGACGGCGCGGGCGACCTCGTCGTAGGCGGTGACCATGGAGTCGTAGATCTCGCGGATCTCGCAGGAGAGTTCCGGCGGCAGGGTCAGTTCTTTCATGCTCGCTGCCCCGCCCTCAGCGGGGTTCCTCGAAGGATTGCACCTGGTAGGTGAACACCCGCAGCCGCCCCGAACGCCAGGCGTCGCCGGGCAGGCCGGCCTTGCGGCAGAGATGGTCCAGGAAGAGTTCCGGCCGCTTCAGCTGCTGCCAGACCTGGGGCAGGAAGGTGGCCTGCTCGCCGTTCGGTCCCCGGAGGATGACCCCGTCCACGCCCGGCCGGAGCCGGCGGACCAGGTCGTCCGCATCGGCTGTGATGAGCGGCTGCGGTTCGCTGAGTACCGAAACCTCGATGTGCAACTCCGGCAGTTCCGCCGCGGTCAGCGGCGTGAAGCGGTAGTCGTGGAAGGCCGCGTTGATGGCGTTGCGGCGGACGCCCTCGGCCAGCGGCTCGACCGCGGCCAGGCTGCCGATGCAGCCGCGCAGTTCCCTGTTCCTGTGCAGGGTGACGAACACGCCCCGCCGCTCGCCGAGAACCGGATCCTCGCCGGCCGCTGCCGCCGGCCGCAGTCCCAACCGGGCCTCAATTTCCTGTCGTGCCAGCCGCACGAGCGCCTGTCCCTGCTCCTCGCTCAGCATGCCCGTCTCCTTTGCCGCACCGTTGATGGGAAGCGGTTAGTCTATTGCAACGACTGCCCCTGTCAAGACTATTGTGCAGCTACGCCCCGGGCTCCGGGCCGGCGCCAGCGGCCGTTTGCCGATTGTTTTTTTGTGGGGGCAACGGTAGAGTGCGGCAAATACCGGAGAACAACAGACAGATAAACTTCATCATGAGGACAGATCATGCGCTGGCAGGACGGACGAAGATCGACGAACGTGGAAGACCGGCGGGGCTCCCGCATTCCGGGCCGGGTCAAGGGCGGTTCCATCGGCATCCTGCTGCTGGCCCTGGTCGGCATGTATTTCGGCATCGACCCCTCGATCATCCTCAACATGGGCGAATCGGTGCAGGTGTCGCAGCCGGGATCGTCCTCCGGCCCGGTGCAGCAGACCGCGGAGGATAAGCAACTGGCCGATTTCGTCTCGGTGGTGCTGGCCGACACCGAAGACGTGTGGAAGGAGCAGTTCCGCGCCGCCGGCCAGAGCTACCGGGAACCCAACCTGGTGCTGTTCAGCGGTGCGGTGCAGTCGGCCTGCGGGTTCGCGGAAGCGGCCATGGGCCCCTTCTACTGCCCCGGCGACGGCAAGGTCTACATCGACCTGTCGTTCTACCGGGAACTGAAACGCAACATGAACGCCCCCGGCGACTTCGCCCAGGCCTACGTCATCGCCCACGAGGTCGGCCATCACGTGCAGAACCTGCTGGGCCTGAGCCGGCAGATGGAGGCCATGCGGCGGCAGGTGTCCAAGACCGAGTACAACCGGCTGTCGGTGAAGATGGAGCTGCAGGCCGACTGCTTTGCCGGCCTGTGGGCCCATCACGCCCACCGGGCCCGGCAGGTGGTGGAGCCCGGCGACATCGACGAGGCCCTCAACGCGGCCAGCCAGATCGGCGACGACCGGCTGCAGAAGCAGCAGCGGGGCTACGTGACGCCCGATTCCTTCACCCACGGCAGCTCGGCCCAGCGGGTCAACTGGTTCCAGCGCGGCTACCAGACCGGCCGATTCGACAGCTGCGACACCTTCAACGCCGCCAGCCTCTGAGGCGGGCGGTTCGTCGGCTCATCGGGCGGGGGATCGCGACGATCCCCCGCCCGAATTTTTTTCCAAGGGGGAGAAAACGGCCGCTCAGCGGCGGGGCAGGTTGAGGGTCCGGCCGATGCCCTTGAGGGACAGCTCGCCCGAACTGCTGAAGGGGATTTCCTTCTTGAAACTGTGCACGCCCACGTTGACCGTGCCTTTGAGCAGGTAGGCCACGGGTTTGCCACGGGACGAGGCAGCCTCGGAGGTCTGGATCAGGTCCACCACCGACGATACCATGTCGAGCACCGAGGCGTAGATGCTGACCGGCACGGTGGTGGTGCCGAAGGCGGGCACGGTCTGATTGGCGTCGGCGATGCCACTGGCGAAGTGGCGGCCGTCGATCTCCATTTCGCAGTTGATCCCGTACAGGTCGATGGGTACGTCGTTGGGATTCTGGATGCGCAGTTCGAGCAGGAACACGGTCTCCATGGGCTTGATGTCGCGCACGCGCACATCGGCCACGCTCACCCGGGGATTCTCCCTGAGGGCATGCATGGCCGCACAGCCGCCGAGCAGCGTCAGCGCGCCGCAGAGCAGCAGGAAAAGAACAATTTTTGATTGCGTTCTGGGGAGTTGCATGACCGTTCCTCGGTGCGTGGTGACGTTGGCTCCTGTTTACCCGCCCCCCCTGGCAAAGTCAATATTGATGGCATCGTAAAAAGTTAAAATCCGCAAAGTTACGCTTCGCAAAAACAGCCTGTTATGAAGCAAGAGACGTCGTTCTCGTGGCTTTTTACGAGAACGACAATATTTCCATGGAAGCATTGACGACCGTTCAAGAAAACGGTAAGGATACGCGGCCGCGGAGAAGTGCCGGAGCGGCTGAACGGGACGGTCTCGAAAACCGTTGTGGGGGTAACTCCACCCAGGGTTCGAATCCCTGCTTCTCCGCCATTTCACAATCCCACACCATCCGAAGATGTCTTCTTAGCCCGCACTCCGACAAGGATTGCGGGCTTTTTCTTGTCCTGTGCCATCCAGAGGCGGATTCCTTTGCTTGGGCAGGATGATGCTGTGACGATCAGTGGATCCTCTGTCTCACAGGTTTCACAGCAGAGGAAGAGGACGCCACTCCATGCGTTTTCCCCCAACCGACGCCCTGGCTGGGCGGCGGTTTTTTCGGCCGGGTGTTTGCTTGTTGCGGGCGCACGCACGCGGGCCAAGTTCCCCTCGGCCCCGGTGTCAAGCCGCCTGGCAGAGCCCGGCCTTGACCAGTCTGGTCACCAGGGCCTTCCGGCGACGGTGTTCGTTCAGGAATTGCCGGAACTCTGCCTGGAAAGACGCCGACAGGGCCTGCTCGTCGTACGCATCGCGCAAATCCACCAATTGCCGGCAGGCCGCATCATAGGCGCTGGCGTGCCCCTTGCCGGCCTCGGCCTGGACGCTCTTCCAGGCCTTGGGAAAATCCAGGGCCAGTTGGGCCAGTCGGAAATCGCGCAGCTTTTTCCGCACCGCCTCGGCCTCGCGGCGGGCCCCCGCTTCCTCCAGCATCCTCTGTTCCCGGGCCCGCTCAGCCAGTTGCCGCAGGTCGGCAACGGTCCGGTGCCTGCCCTGCTCCACCGGTCCCCGCGTGGCTTGCCAGGCCGCAAAGCGCCGCTTCACTTCCCGTTCGGCACGAACGCCTTGGCCCGCCAGCAACTGGCGCAGATACTGTCTGGCTTCAGGCTGGGACAGTTGATCCAGCCAGGTATCGAAAACCGTCTCGTCCGCCTCGACCGATTGTCCCGGCCGGCTTTCCATGCCCGCACCCGCCAGCAGATCCTTGTCAACCTCAAGAAACTCGGCCAGTGCCATCTGGGCACCTGTCCATTCCTGTAATCCATTCACTTCCGCCGGTTCCCATGCGTCCGCACCTGCCTCCCCGGTCGTCACCGCCCGCAGCCAGCCAATGGCCAGGCTGCGCAGATCGCCCCGCAGCAGTTCCTCCCGGACCGGCGCCAGACGCGCCATCCATCCCGTTTCTTCAACAAAATCAAAAGGGTCGTACTCCTCCGTTTCGCCAAGGAGGGACCAGGTCAGGAGCCAGTGGTTCGGCAGTTTTTCCACCGTCAGGTGGGAAGTTGTGCAGAAAGGTTCGAGGGTCTTTTCATCGATGGCCTCCAGGGGCAGGCGCACCATGAAAATCGCCTCGCCCCAGTTGGCCAGATAGACGTGGGCATCGAAGAAACGTCGCATGAAATCAACGGGATCGGCTTTCAAACTCCCCCAGTTGTATTCATTGACAAAACTGACCGGGGTGATCCGCGCCCGGGTCGAGATCGCCCGCAGGTGGTCCATCTCCCGCGCTGACAAGGGGCGGTCGATGGCGAGAAATTCGAAGTACTGGTATTCGCTCATTGCGGCTTCTCCCGACTGGCCTTGGTGCTCTGCAGACAAAACTGCGCCCGAAACGCCCCCTGATGGGACGCTCACCCTCTTCCCGTCCTTCCCCGATGCCCGCAGCGCATGCAACAGGCTTCTCGTCAGCGATGTTTCGGAACCCCACCACGGCAGAACCCGGGGCAGGAATCATACCTGGACGAAGGCAAAGACAGGGTTGCACGAATCACCAGACATTGTAGTCTCGATTCGTTGCCAACAGGGAGGGATCTTTGGCTCTTCGGCCTGTTTTCGCCACACGGACATCCTTCGCCCCGGCTGAAACAGGGCGGTTGCCGCGCCAGGGGAAGGCATCGGGGGGGCGAGCAAAACAATGGAGGTGCGAGCAAATGACCGCAGACAAAAACAAAAAAGCACAAGTGTACTGTACCGATTTCCGAACCAAGGCCTTTGGTGACGGGCTGCCCACCAAGCTGCAAAAACTCATCAAAAAGGCCGGCATCGGCCAGATCGACATGGACGGCAAGTTTGTCGCCATCAAGATGCATTTCGGGGAGTTGGGCAATCTCGGCTTTCTCCGCCCCAACTACGCCCGGGCGGTGGTCGAGGTGGTCAAAAAGCTGGGCGGCAAGCCGTTTCTCACCGACTGCAACACCATGTACCCGGGCAGTCGCAAGAACGCCCTGGAGCATCTCTACTGCGCCTGGGAAAACGGGTTCACGCCGCTGACCGTGGGCTGTCCGATCCTCATCGGCGACGGGCTCAAGGGCACGGACGACATCGAGGTGCCGGTGGTCGGCGGGGAGTACGTCCAGGCGGCCAAAATCGGCCGGGCGATCATGGACGCGGACGTGTTCATCAGCCTGACCCATTTCAAGGGGCACGAGATGACCGGCTTCGGCGGGGCGATCAAGAACATCGGCATGGGCTGCGGCTCCCGCGCCGGCAAGACCGAGCAGCACAGCGGCGGCAAGGCCTCCATCGACCCGGCCAAGTGCCGCGGGTGCCAGAAATGCCTGAAGGAGTGCGCCAACGACGCGCTCAGCTTCGATGCCAGGACCAAAAAAACGCGGGTGATCGAAGAAAACTGCGTCGGCTGCGGCCGCTGCCTGGGCGCGTGTAATTTCGACGCCATCGCCTTCACCAATTTCGCGGCCAACGAACTGCTCAACCGGCGCATGGCCGAATACGCCAAGGCGGTGGTCGACGGCCGCCCCTGTTTCCACGTCGCCCTGGTGGTGGACGTTTCCCCCAACTGCGATTGCCACGGCGAAAACGACGTGCCCATCCTGCCCGACCTGGGCATGTTCGCCTCCTTCGATCCGCTGGCCCTGGACCAGGCCTGCGTCGACGCCTGCCTGCAGGCCCCGCCCCTGCCGGGCAGCCAGTTGGCGGCGAACCTGGCCAAGCGGGGCTTTGTCGACCATCACGACCACTTCACCAACTCGACCCCCGCGTCCGAGTGGCGCACCTGCCTGGAGCATGCCGAGAAGATCGGCCTGGGCACGCGCGCCTATGAACTTGTGCGCATGAAGTAGGGGGCTGGCAGCGATCCGCGGGCGAGGCACGTTGACCGGTTCTCGCCGCCCCACCACCACAGCATCCGCAAAGGGAGGGAAGATGATCACACTCACCGTGAACGGCACCACCCACCAGGTCGACGCGGACCCCGACACCCCGCTGCTGTGGGTGCTGCGCGACCACCTGGCCATCACCAGCGTCAAGTACACCTGCGGCATCGGTGAATGCGGGGTGTGCACGGTGCTCATCGACGGCGCGGCGCGCCGTTCCTGCGTGGTCCCGGTGGCCGAGGCGGCGGGCCATGCCGTCACCACCATCGAGGGTTTGGCGGACGACCACCCGGTGAAGGTCGCCTGGATCGACCGGCAGGTGCCCCAATGCGGCTACTGCCAGCCCGGCATCATGCTCCAGGCGGTTGATTTGCTCACCCGGGTTCCCCAGCCGTCGACCGAGCAGATCAACACCGCCATGAACGATGTCCTCTGCCGCTGCGGTTCGCACCCGAGGATCCGACAGGCCATCCGGCAGGCGGCCGAAATGAATGCCAAAAAGGGAGGTTGACCGCATGTCCAGCGAAATGACGAGACGTTCCTTCCTGAAGACCGGCAGCCTGGTGCTCGCCGCCAGCGCGGTGACCGGGCCGACGACCCTGTTCAATGTGTCGCCGGCCCAGGGCGCGGCAACACTTCCGTTCAAACCGCATGCCTTCCTGGAGATCGGCGCCGACGAGACGGTGACGGTCTGGGTCGGCCAGACCGACCTCGGCCAGGGCACCCACACCGGCCTTGCCATGGTCATAGCCGACGAGTTGGACGCCGCCTGGGACCGGGTGCAGGTCAAAATGGCGCTGGCCGCCGAGCCCTTCAAGGACCCGCAGTGGCACGCCCAGCTGACCGGCGGCAGCAGCAGTTTCCGCCACCGCTGGGACCTGCTGCGCACGGTCGGCGCCGCCGCCCGGCAGATGCTGCTGGCAGCGGCCGCCGACCAGTGGTCGATCCCGGTGGAACAGTGTGTCGCCCGGGAGGGCAAAGTCCTCCATCCGGACGGCCGCAGCCTCAGCTACGGCCAACTGGCGGCCGCGGCCGGAGGACGACCGGTGCCCGCACAGCCGCCCCTGAAAGCGGCGAAGGACTACCGCATCATGGGTACGCCGCGGAGCCGGCTGGACATCCCGGACAAGGTGCGGGGCAAGGCCGTCTACGGCCTTGACTTCACCCTGCCCGGGATGTGCGTCGCGGTCGTGGCCAGGCCGCCGCGGTTCGGGGCCACGCTCACCGGGTACAATGCCGAGGCGGCCATGCAGATCAAAGGCGTGGTTCGCGTGGTGCCCCTGGACGGGCGAGTCGCCGTCTGCGCCGAGACCACCCACGCTGCCCTGCAGGGGCGAATCGCCCTGCAGGCCGAGTGGTCGGCCGGGTCGCACCCGGACCTGAACGATGACAGCATCGAGCGGCTGTTCGCCGCCGGGCTCAAGCAGCCGGGGGCCCTGGCGAAAAGCAGCGGCGACCCGCGCCAGGCCCTGGCGGTCGCGGTCCAGCGGGTCGAGCGTTCCTACCGGCTGCCCTACCTGTCCCACGCCCAGGTGGAGCCGATCAACTGCACCGCCCAGGTGGAAGCGGAGCGCTGCCGGATCTGGGCGCCGACCCAGGGGCAGACCGCCACCCAGCTGACCGCGGCCCGGCTCACCGGCCTGCCGCCGGACAAGGTGGAGGTCATGACCCTGCCCGCGGGCGGCGGCTTCGGCCTGCGCGGCGAGCAGGATGCGGTGATCGACGCGGTGCTGCTGGCCAGGGCGGTCGGACGTCCGGTTAAGGTCGTCTGGAGCCGCGAGGATGACTTTGCCCACGGCTATTTCCGGCCGGCCCAGCACGCCCGCATCCACGCCGGCCTGGACCGGGACGGCCAGGTGACCGCCTGGTCGCACACGGTGGCCGCACCCTCGGTGATGTCCAGGCTCATGCCCCAGGCGGTGCAGAACGGCATCGACCCGGATGCGGTCAACGGCATCGTCGATATGCCCTACCTGTTCCCGAACCTGTCCGTCCACTATGTGCCGGTCGACCTGCCCATCCCGGTGGGGTGGTGGCGGTCGGTGGGCTACTCGGCCAATGTCTTTACGGTGGAATCCTGCATGGACGAGCTGGCGCACGCCGCCGGCCGGGATCCGCTCCAGTTCCGCCTCGCGCACATGGCCGGGGATTCCCGGCCCTTTGCCCTGCTCACGCTGCTCGCCGAGCGCGGCGGCTGGGATGCGCCCCTGCCCGCCGGCAGGGCCCGGGGCGTGGCGCTCACGAGCTGTTTCGAATCCTTTGCCGCGCACCTGGCCGAGGTGTCGGTGGATGGGAGGGGCGTGATCACCGTCCACCGCATGGTCTGCGCCCTGGACTGCGGCACGGCCATCTACCCGGACGCCATCCGGGCCCAGGCCGAGGCCGGGGTGGTCATGGGGCTGAGCACGGCCCTGCACGAGCGGGTCCGTTTTGCAAACGGCGGCGTGCAGACGGCCAACTACGACACCTACCCGCTGCTGACCATGGCGGAGGTACCGGAGATCGAGGTCATCCTGGCGAAAAACACCGGCAAGGCGGGCGGGGTCGGCGAACCGGTGTTCCCGTCGGTGGCCCCGGCCGTGGCCAACGCGGTGTTCCGGGCCACCGGCGTCCGTCTGCGGGATCTCCCGTTTCGCAGGGAACTGCTGACACAAAAGGCGGGGTGAAGGGCTGACCGGCGGCGAGTCAAAGCCACTGCCGTGAGGGGGGGGGGACAGGCCCGGCCCGGCCGGCGTCAGGGGCGCGGATGGACCACCTTGACCGGGTTCTTGCGGTAGCTGTCACTGGGCTGACCGCCGAGGTAGATGCCCTCCAGGTAGGCGAGCTTGCGCGGCAGCTGCTGCGGCGAGCCCCGGGTGACCAGGAAGGTGGCCGGCCGACCGACCGCGAGACCGCCCAGGTTGTCCATGCCGAAGAAGCGGGCGCCCTGTTCCGAGGCGCTGTGCATGGTTTCCTCCAGGGACCAGCCGGCGCGGAGGAACAGCTTCATTTCCTCGACCACGGATTCTCCGTGGAGAATGCCCGGGCTGCCGGCGCCGGTGCCCACCGCCACCGGCACGCCCAGGGAGCGGGCCAGGCGCAGCTGCGCCAGCTGGTCGGCCAGCAGTCCCCGCCAGTACGCCTCCGCCCCGGGTTGCGGCTCGCCCGGGGCGACTGCGCGCAGGGAGAAGCGGCAGCACACCGACCCGCCCGAGGAAGCGCAGTCCAGGCCGTTCCTGGCGCGGAGCAGGGAGGGAATCCACAGCACCCGGTTGCGGGCCATGAGGCGGAGATTGGCCTCGCCCATCCGGTAGCCCTGCTCGATGGCGTCGCAGCCGGCAGCGAGCGCCTCGGTCACCGCGGTGGCGCCGTTGGCGACCACCACCGTTCTGCCCGGGCCGCGCTGCGCGAGGAGGCGGCCCAGGGCCTGCCGGTCGAGACCGGGCGAGGCCGGGGTGTCGGCGTCGATATCGCCGGTCGAGTCGATGCGCAGGAAATCACCGGCCGCAGCGACCTCCAGGACACCATCGTCCCCTCGAACGAGGCGACCGCAGCTGCGCAGGGTGACCAACCCTTGCGCCTCGGCCGGGGTGGCGGCAGCCGACCTGTCGGCCAGGCCGAGTACGCCGTGGTCGTGGCAGTCGCGCAGGTGGCGGGCGACCAGGGTCGCGTCCTGGCTGCCGGCCGTTTCTCCTCGGCCCGCCTGCGACTCCAGGGAGGACGAACCTGCCAGGGCGACGCTGCAGTCCACCAGCGGCGGCACCACGGTACAGTGCGACAGGTCCTGCACCGCCACGCCGTTGCCGCCAGCCCGCTCCGCGGCAGGGCCGATGGCCGCGATCCGGCCGCCCTGAACAGTGAGCAGGATCCGCTTGCGCACCCGGCCGCCCAGGACGTCGATGAGGCTGCCGACGACGATGAACCGTGTTGCATTCATGGGGTGTTGCCTCCCGTGGCGGTTAGCACGCCGCCCGTTGCCCGGTGTCTGAGGATGTGTCGTGCCACAGGGTCGTTCAGTTGGTCGATCGCGGTGCACCCGCGCCCGGACGGGCGGACACCGCACTGCCGAGAGGGATGCGTGTGCAGAAAGATATCCTGATCGTGTACCATTCCCAGGGCGGGACCATGGCGTCGCTGGCGCAGCGCTTCGCCCGGGGCGCGGCGCGGGAGGAGGAGGTCGAGGTCACCCTGCGCCGGGCGGGCGAGGCCAGCCTGAACGACCTGCTCCGCTGCCGGGCCATCGCCATCGGCTCGCCCGAGTATTTCGGTACCATGGCCGGGATGATCAAGGACTTCTTCGACCGGACCTACACCGAGGCCCAGGAACGGACCATCGGCCTGCCGTTCGTGCTCCTGGTCTGCGCGGGTAACGACGGTCGCGGCGCCATCGCCCAGATCGAGCGCATCGCCACCGGCTACAAGTGGCGCCAGGCCCTGGAGCACCTGCGCGTCGTCGGCCCGCCCACCGAGGCGGACCTGCGGGCGGCGGAGGAACTCGGCCACACCCTGGCCGCGGGCACGGCCCTGGGCATCTTCTAACGCGGCAAAATTTCTACCGGTCCGCAGGCTTGCGGGCCAACTCCTCCTCGGCCCACGACAGGGCCGCCATGGCCCGCGGAAAGCCCATGGTGGCCATGAGCAGCAGCAGGGTGTGGCGGATTTCCTCGGGACCGGCCCCGGCCTGCAGGGCTCGGCGGGTGTGCGAGCAGACCGAGCCCTCGGACTGCATGGCCGCGGCCGCGGCCAGCTGCACGAGCTGCGAGGTTTTCGCGTCGAGCGGGCCGGCGGTGCGCAGGGTGGCGCCGAGCCGTTCGACGCTGTCGATGACCTCCGGGAACTGTTCGCTCACTTGGCGGTAAAATGAGGGCTTGTCGTTCGTTGCCATGGCAACCTCCTGGCTGCAGGGGAGAAGGCCCTGCGCGGGCAGGGCCGGTGACGGTGGGCTGTGATCGGGGAGGCGCGGGTGCCGGACGCAATCGGGCGAAGGCCGGGATACCGTGCTCAGGGCCGGACCGCCACCACCTGCACCACCGCGCCCAGGCCGTGGTGCAGCCGGCCCTCGACGACCTCGCGCTCCAGTTCGACCGCGTGGACGAAATCCAGTCCGGCCAGTTCCCGGCGCAGGTCGGCGAGCGTCATGAGCTTGTCCTCGTCCGGCGGGCCGCCGGTGCGGTGGCGCAGCTGGGCCGGGGTGTAGGCCTCGAGCACGAACACGCCGCCGGGTCGCAGTCCCTGCACAGCGCGGCGGTGCAGGTCCGCGCGGATGTCCGGTCGGATGTGGCAGAAGATGGAGACGATCCCGTCCCAGTGGCCGGCCGGGATGGGAAAGTCGGCCAGGTCGGCGACCACCGTGTCGATGTGCACGCCGCGCTCGGCCGCCAGCCGCCGGGCCTTGGCCAGGCCGACCGGTGACCCGTCCACCGCCGTCACCGACCGCCCCTGTTCGGCCAGCCAGACCGCGTTACGGCCCTCGCCCTCGGCCAGGCAGAGCACCCGGCCGGCCGGGATGCGGTCGATCATCGCCGCCAGGAAATCGTTGGCCGCGGTGCCGTAGAGGTACTCGGCGGTATCGTAGCGCTCATCCCACATGACCGTTCTCCCGGCGCGGGCGCAAACCGGGCTCAGGCCGGGGCCTGGACGCGCGGCGTGTCGCTCTTGCGGGTGTGGTCCAGGGTGGACATGACCGTGGCCACCATGGCGGAGACGTCGGTCAGGTTGGCCGGCAGGATCATGGTGTTGTTCTCCTTGGCCAGCTTGCCGAACTGGTCGAGGTACTTCTTGGCCACCTCGAGGTTGGCGGCGTCCTGGCCGCCGGGCGAACTCAGGGCCTGGGCCACCCGGCGGATGCCCTCGGCGGTGGCCTCGGCCACCTTGAGGATCTCCTGGGCCTGCCCCTCGGCCTCGTTGATGCGGCGCATCTTCTCACCCTCGGAACGGGCGATGGCCTCGGCCCGGTCACCCTCGGCGCGGTTGATGGTGGACTGGCGCTCGCCCTCGGACTTGGCGATCTCGGCCCGCTTCTCGCGCTCGGCCCGCATCTGCTTCTCCATGGCCTCGAGCACGCTCTTGGGCGGCTGGATGTCCTTGATCTCGTAGCGCAGCACCTTCACGCCCCAGTTCTGCGAGGCCTCGTCCAGGGCGTCGACCACCTGCTGGTTGAGGTTCTCGCGGGCCTCGAAGGTGTTGTCCAGGCTGATCTTGCCGATGGCCGAGCGCAGGCTGGTCTGGGCCAGCTGGGCCACCGCGTAGTGATAGTTGTCGATGCCGTAGGCCGAGAGTCGGGAATTGACCACCTGCAGGTAGAGGCAGCCGTCGATCTCCATGCTGACGTTGTCGGCGGTGATGCAGGTCTGGGCCGGGATGTCGATGGACTGCTCCTTGAGGCTCCGCTTGTAGGCGACCTTGTCGAAGAAGGGGATGAGGATGTGGAACCCGGCCTCCAGGGTGGTGCGGTACTTGCCCAGCCGCTCGATCACGTACTCGTACTGCTGCTCGACCACCACCGCGGTCTTGACGAGGACGACAATGATAAACACGACCAGGACAAAAACGCCGATCAGCATGTTATCCATCAGGCTTCTCCCTCCGGGTCCGCGGCGCGGACCCTGATTGACAGGTTGTTCTTCTCGATGATGGCCACCACCGTGCCCTTGCGGATCGGCCGGTCCGCGGTGGCCCGCCAGAACGAACCGCCGTATTTGATCTTGCCCGCCGCCGGCGGCACGATGTCCTCGATCACCTCGCCGGTGGCCCCGGGCGGGAGCGGCTGCTCCATGGCGTCGACCTCGAGCACCCGGCCGAGGAAGACCTTCTTCACGGTGGCGCGCAGCAGCACGAGCGCCACCAGGCTGGAGACGAGGAACACCAGCAGCTGGCTGGCGAGTGACATGGGCACAAGGAACACGGCCAGGGCCGCGCACCAGGCGCCCACCCCGAAGAAAAAGACGATCATCCCGGGCAGGGCCAGTTCCAGGGCGAACAGCAGGATACCCAGGAGAAACCAGGCGAGCACGGGCGAGACAGCGGACAGGGACATGGCAGCTCCTTGGTTCTGGTCAATTGGCCAGAGGATAGCACAAACGGCGAACCCCGGTCAAACACGAACAGGCCGGGCCGAAAAACGGCACGGAGCCGCCCTTTTCGCCCGGCTGAGGACAACTAGGGCTTGTCACCGGTCCACCTCTCCCGTATTCTGTCCGCCGTAGGCAACAACGCCCCAACCGGCGGCCGCCCGCCGCCCCAGCCCCGATGCGGAAATCATGGTCTTTTGCCCTTCGCCCGTTGTCCCTGTCCCCCTGCGGGGCTGGGTTGTCCTCCTTGTCCTGTTGCTGTGCATCACCCCGGCCGTGGCCAGCGAAGACCCGGGCCAGCTGTTCGTGCAGCAGCGGCTCGAACAGCTCCATTTCGGCGAGGAACGGAAGATCGGCGGCGAAACGATCTATGCGGCCGGGCTGCTGCTCGACCTCTACCGCAAGAACCAGTTCCAGCCCCTGTGGACGGACCACCGCAACCTCACCCAGCTGCTCACCGCCATCGCCGGCAGCGCCGAGGAGGGGCTGATCCCGGACGACTACCACCTGCAGGCCATCAGCCGCTACGGCCACGAACTCGAGGCCGCCCCGTCCCGGGCGAAGCTGCTCGAATACGACCTGCTGCTCTCCGACGCGCTCATGCTGCTCGCCCAGCACAAGCGCCACGGCAAGGTCAACCCGCGCGAGGTCGAGGAACGACTCAACCTGGACTCACCCGTCCCCCGGCCCTCGCTCATCGACACCTTCCTCACCGCCTTGCGCACCGCCACCGTGCGCAAGGCCCTGGACGAACTGGAGCCCGCCCACCCGGCCTACGCCAGCCTGAAGAAAGCGCTCAGCCGGTACCGGAAAATCGCCGGCAGCGGCGGCTGGCAGCCGGTGCCGGTCGGCCGCAGCCTGAAGCCGGGCATGCGGGACGACCGCGTCCGGGCCCTGCGCGCGCGGCTGGCGGTCACCGGTGAACTGGCCGGTCACAACGCCACGGACCCGGATCTGTTCGACGGAGCGGTGGAGGCGGCGGTTCGCGCCTTTCAGATGCGCCACCATCTCGAAGCGGACGGGGTCGCCGGCAAGACCACCGTGGCGGCCATGAACATCCCGGTCGCCGGCCGCATCAGCCAGATCCGCGTCAACCTGGAGCGGGCCCGGTGGGTGATGCACGACATGCCCGAATCGAGCATTGTCATCGATATCGCCGGCTTCAACCTGCAGTACTACCACCAGAACCGGCTGGCCTGGAAAACCCGGGTGATGGTCGGCGAACCGTTCAACCAGACCCCGGTGTTCCGCTCGGCCATCACCTACCTGGTGCTCAACCCGACCTGGACCATCCCGCCGGACATCCTCAAGAACGAAACCGTGCCGCGCATCCTCACCGAGAAAGGCTACCTGGCCAAACAGAAACTGCGCGTGCTCACCTCCAGCGGCGAGGAAATCAACCCGGCCACCGTCCCCTGGGGCCAGTACCTGAGCAAGCGCCTGCCCTACACCCTGCGCCAGGATGCGGGCCCGGACAACTCGCTTGGCCTGATCAAGTTCATCTTCCCCAACCCGTACCACGTCTACCTGCACGACACGCCGAGCAAATCGCTGTTCGACAAGGCCCAGCGGGCCTTCAGCCACGGCTGCATCCGGGTGCAGAACCCGCTCGACCTGGGCAAGATGCTCATCGCCAACGACCCCGCCAACCCGACCACCGCGGCCCGCTTCGACCAGGTTCTGGCCAGCGGCAAGACCTCGACCATCTTCCTCAAGAAGCCGCTGCCCATCTTCCTCATGTACCTGACCGCCAACGCCGAAAACGGCCAGGTGCGGTTCATGCCCGACCTGTACCAGCGCGACCAGGGCATCCTCGACGCCCTCAACGGCCCGCCGTCCCTGCTCGAGCACACCACCCAGATGCCCGAATTCAAGAGCCAGTCCTCGATCAGCCCGGAACAGGGCGAGAAAACCAGCTGACACGCCTGCACACGGCGGGAGCGGACCCCATGCGCATGATCCCCTGCGAACTCACCCTCGGCAACGGCGGCGACGTGGTCGCCATGGTCCGGCTGGACGACGACGGCACCTTGCAGGTTCCGCGCCAGGCCGTCTACGGCTCCTTCCCCGAGGGCGTGCTCGCCTGCCGGGTGATGCGGCCCGAGGACGAGGCCCAGGTGCGCCGCCGGGTCTGGACGGAACCCGGAGCCTGAGAGGCGAAGGAATGGCGCGGACCATGCGCCTGCTCGCCATCCTGCTCCTGGTCGTGCTGGCCGGGCCGGTGCGGGTCGCGTGCGCACAGACGACCGCGCCGGCCCACCCCGCCGGGATGGGCGACGCACTCCGCCAGGGGGAGCGACTCGCCCGGGAGCTGACCCTGACCACCGGGGTGGCGATCAGCCCGCTGCTCGGCGTGGTCCTGCTCGGCGCCGGCCGCTACCTCACGGCGGCGGAGGCTGACCGGCCCGCCCTGCCCTGGCACGCCTCGCCCCGCTTCTGGGGCCCGGCGGCCGTGCTCCTTGGCCTCGTCTTCCTCAAGGATTCGAGCAAGGTGGCCCTGCCCAAGCTCCTGGTGGTGCCGCTGGACGCACTGGAAACCCTGCTCGAAAAAAACCTGAGCGGCCTGCTCGCCCTGGCGGTGCTGGCCAGCGCCTTTGCGAACGGTGATTTCAGCGGCCTGCAGGCCCTCGGCACGCAGGCGGCGGACTGCCTCGTGCCTGCGGCCTGGGCCGGTGCGCCTGCGGCCGCAGCCGCACCGGGAACGCTTGCCGCCCTCGTTGCCGGGTGCGCCGCCCTGGTTCTCTACGCCGCGGTCTGGGTGCTGGCCCAGGCCGGCAACGTGCTCATCCTGCTCTCCCCCTCCTCCCTGCTCGACTCCCTGCTCGTCGTGGCCAAGACGGCTGTCGCCGTGCTGCTGCTTGGCCTGGCGGGCACCCTGCTCGGCCAGCTGCTCGCCCTGGTCCTGGTCGTGCTGGCGGTGTGGCTCCTGCCGCGGGCCCTGCGGCTGGTGGTGTTCGGCACCCTGGTCAGCCGGGACCTGGTCCGCCACCGGCTCCTGCGCAGGCCGACACCCGCACCCGCGGCCGACCGCCCGCTCCGCTGCTTCACCAGTTGCCGGCTGGGCAGCCTGCCGCCGCTCACCTATGGCCGCCTGGAGGTGCGGGAAGGGGCCCTGGCCTTCTTCTGGCGACCGCTCATGGTGGGCCGCCAGCGGACCCTGCACACCGCCATCGACCCGGCCGCCTGTACGCTCGGGCGCGGCTTTCTCTCGCCGGTGGTGTGCTGGCAGGAGAGCGGCACAACGCGGGTGCAGTTGTTCCGCCTGCTGCCGGCCGCAGCCGCCCACCTCGTCCTGGTGGCCGGGCGACTTGGTCTGCGGGCCGCCGGGGAAACCTCGGTCCGGGCCCGGCTGGTGGAGGGCTGGCGCTGGTGCCGGGCGCTGTTCGCGCCGGCGGCGGTGGTCAGGGTGGCGGAGAAGAAGGCGGGCTGAACCTCAGCCGAGCAGGGCCACCGGCCGGCGGCGGAGCACCGAATCGGCGGCGAACAGGGCGGTGCCGGCGCAGACCAGGGTGGCGCCGGCACAGAGCAGCAGGGCGGCGGGCCAATCGAAGCGCCACAGTCGGTCGAACAGCAGCCAGGCGACCGCATAGGAGGCGGCGTAACTGAGCAGCACCGCACTCAGCCCGGCCGCCGCACCGACCAGGCCGAACTCGAGCATGGTGAGCAGCCGCACCCGGCCGACCGAGGCGCCGAGCACGCGCAGCAGGTTGAGCTCGCGCTCACGGCGCAGGGCCTCCTGGCGGGCAATGGCGAACACCGCCACCAGGCCGGTGACCATGGCCAGCCCGGCCATGAAGCGGAGCGCGCCCGCCAGCCGGCCGGCGATCGCCCCCAGCTGTTCGACCACCTGGCTGACATCGATCACCGACAGGTTGGGGAAGGCGGCGGACAAGCGCCGCGTCAGCTCCACCTTGTCGGCCGCCTTCACCCGGCTCACCGAGGCCAGGTAGGTGCGCGGCGCCTCGTCAAGCACCCCCCGCTGAAAAAGCAGGAAGAAGTTGGGCTGGAAGCTGTTCCAGCGCACCCTGCGCAGGTTGACCACCTCCCCCTCCAGTTCGATCCCCTGGATGTCGAAGACCATCCGGTCGCCGATGGCCACCCCCAGCCGCCGGCTGAACTGCTGCTCCATGGAGATCTCGAACACCCCCTCGCCGGTCCACGGCTCGCTGCTCAGCGGCCGGCCGCGCACCACGGTCTCGCTCGCATCCAGCTGTGCGCGGCTGGAGAAGTTGAACTCGGTGCGCCGGAAGACACGCTCCTCGCTGTCCACGTGCTGCTGCCGCCAGTCGGCGAACGGCACCCCGTTGATCCGCACGATCCGGCCGCGCACCATGGGCGCCGGGTCGGACAGGCGGGGACCGCCGCCCGCAAAGAAGTCGGCGAGCGGCTGCTGCTGCTCCGGCTGGATGTCCACCAGGAAAAGGTCGGGCAGTTCCATGCCCTCCGGCCGGCTGACCTCGGCCTGCAGGCCCCGCTCGGCCTGGGGGATGAGGGCGACCAGCAGCAGCGCGGCGGCGAGCGCAGTGAACAGGGAGGCCGCGGCCAGCCGGTTGCGGTAGAGGTTGCGCAGGACGATGCGCAGGGTCAGGCCCACCCGAACGGCGAGCAGGCGGCAGCCGGCGAGCAGCAGCCGGGCGAAGAGAAAGAGCGTGCCAAGCAGCACCACCAGCCCGCCGGTGAACACGGCGCCCGAGAACAGGGAGCCGCCCAGCCGACTGGCCAGCAGGAAGAGCAGCCCGAGCGCGGGCAGCAGGCCGAGGAGCGGCAGCAGGCGCAGGGCAGCGGTCTGCGCGGGCGGGGCCTCGGCCGTCTGCTGGAGCAGGTGCAGGGGCTGCACCGCGGCCAGGCGCAGGCTCACCGGCAGGCAGAACAGGAAACTGCCGCTCACGCCCACGACCACCACCAGGGCCGCGTCCATGGGGCCGATACCCAGGTGCAGGCCGGCGGGGAGCAGGCCGCGGAACAGGAAGGCGAAGAGCGGCAGCAGCAGCCAGGCGAACAGGATGGCGAGCAGGGCCGCGGCCAGGCCGAGCACGGCGAGTACGCCGGTGTGCAGACCGAGGGCGGCGGCACGACGGGCGCCCAGGCTGAGCAGGATGGCGGTTTCCCGGCGGCGGGCGCGCAGCTGCTCCCGGAACAGGTGGCCCGCGGCCAGGCCGGCGAGGAACAGCGAGACCATGGAAGCGAGTCCGAGAAATTCGGCAAAGAAGCCGACCACCTGGCCAAGCCGGCGATTGACCTCGGCGGTGGTGGCCACCCGCACCGGGGTCTCGCCGCCGGCCGCCGCGGCCAGGGCCTTCTCCAGCCGGGCGGCGACCGTGGCCGCGTCCGTGTTCGCCGGCAGGCGGATGAGGGTCTGGTAGCTCACCCGGCTGCCGAAGCGGATCAGGCCGGATTCCCGCACCTGCGGCAGGCCGAGGAAGAGCTTGGGCGCGAGATCGATGGCCGAGAATTCGGCGGCCGGGTCACGCTCGAGAAAAAAGGCGACCCGGTAGTCGGCCCGGCCGATGGTCAGGGTCTCGCCCGCCTCGACCGCGAGCGCGCGGGCCGCCTCGCGGGTGAGCAGCACCGTTCGTTCGCGCTGCAGGGTGGCGATCACCTGGTCGTGCACGGCGTCGCCTGCATACGCCAGCCGGCCGTAGAGCGGGTGGGCCGCGTCCACGGCCACCACCCGGGCCAGCCGGGCCAGGCGCGGTCCGCGCACCATGGAATAGAAGCTCAGTTGTTCGGCCTGCACCGCGCCCGGACCGGCCAGGGTGCGGCCCATAGCCTGCTCATCGGCAGTGAGCGGCCGGGAGGAGCGCAGCACCAGGTCCGCGCCGAGCATCTCGCGCAGGTTGTCGTCCAGATGGCGGCCGAGCGAACCGCCGAAGGCGGTGATGAGGAGGAAGCCGGCCAGGCCGAGCGCCAGGTTGAGCACGAACAGGGTCGTGAACCGCGGGCTGCGCACGATCTCGCGCCAGCCGAGTCTCAGCCACACCCTCACAGCAGCAGGCCCCGTTCCAGGCGCAGCCGACGGGTGCAGCGGTCGGCCAGGGCCTCGTTGTGGGTGACCACGATCATGGTCATGCGCTCCCGCTCGGCCAGGTGGAAGAGCAGGTCAGCCACCGAGCGGCCGGTGGCCACGTCCAGGTTGCCGGTGGGCTCGTCGGCGAGCAGCAGGTCCGGCGCCACCGCCAGGGCGCGGGCGATGGCCACCCGCTGGCACTCGCCGCCGCTCAACTGGCCGGGCAGATGGCGGCGGCGCGCGGCGAGGCCGACCCGGTCGAGCAGGGCGTCGATGCCCTCGGGCGGGCTGGGCCGGCCGAGCAGTTCCAGCGGCAGGCTGACGTTCTCCTCGGCGCTGAGGTGCGGCATGAGGTGGAACTGCTGGAAGACGATGCCGATGTGGCCGGCCCGGAAGCGGGTCAGCTCGGCCTCGGCCATCCCCACCAGGTCTCGGCCGGCCACCAGGATGCGGCCGCTGTCCGGACGGTCGAGCCCGGCGAGCAGGGCCATCAGGGTGGACTTGCCGCTGCCCGACTGGCCGGTGATGGCCAGGGTCTCCCCGGCCGCGAGCGACAGGGCGGCCCCGGCCAGCACCACCAGCGGTTCGCCGTCGGGCTGGGCATAGCTTTTGCCCAGGTTGTCCACCTGGACGAGCACCGTCTCCTCCCTGTCCGGCGGCGCGCTCATGGCTGCACCGGGGCGGCGGCGCCGAGCTGGTCGCGCAGGAAGGGGTAGACGTGGGCGGCGATGCGGCGGTGGCCCTCGGCGTTGGGGTGAATGGCGTCCGCCTGGTTCAGCTCCGCCACTCCGCCCACCCCCTCGAGCAGGAAGGGCAACAGCGGCAGACCGTGGCGGGCCGCGAGGTCGCGGTAAACCTGGCGGAACTCGGCGGTGTAGCCCTCGCCGTAGTTGGGCGGCAGCTCCATGCCGGCAAGGAGCACGCGCATCCCCTGGCGCCTGGCCTCGACGATCACCGCCTCGAGGTTCTTCGCCAGTTCGCTCACGTTCAGGCCGCGCAAGCCGTCGTTGGCGCCCAGGGCAAGGAACAGCACCTCCGGCCTGACCCGGGCGTACCAGCGCAGCCGCGCCGGGGCGCTGGCCGAGGTGGAGCCGCTGATGCCGCCGTTGATCACCCGCACCCCGGCATGGCCGTCGCGCACAAGCATTTCGCCAAGCAGGTGGGGATAGGCTTCCTCCGGCTCCACACCCAGGCCTGCGGTGAGCGAATCGCCGAGAAAGAGCACGGTCGGCCCGGCCAGGGCCGGTGCGGCCAGGGCGAGCCCAAGGAGCAGGAGCAGGGGCGCAAGCGTTCGGGACATGGGTGTTTTCCGGGGCTTGAGGGTAGGGGGCGACAGGGTGGTGCGAAGACGCACCAACTCTGCCCTGCACGGTAAGGCGGGATCCGGGGCAAGGCAAGGCGGATTGCAGGACGGGTCGGCACACCGCGGCCGGCTTGCGTCAGCCACGCTCAGCGACGGCCGCACACCCTGATGAGCCTTCGGCTTAAGCGGCGGACCCATCCTCCGCACCACCGCAGCCGACACCGGGTTCTCCGGCGAAGACAGCGGCCAGGGCGACAAGCCGACCGCCGGCAGGGACAGCCGCCACTGGCCGGGGCGCGCTCCGCGCGCTTCACTCCGGCCGTTGGTCGCCGGTCTGGTGCGGGAACCCGTGGGCATCGAAGCGCAGATCGGCAAAGGCGAACCGGTAGGGATGGTCCGGCGTCTTGAAATGCCACTGGTTCTGGTGATTGAAGCCGATCCAGCGGTGCATCGCGGCGACATCGAGCATCCACCCGGCCTCGCCCCGCTGCAGCAGGTAGGGCGCGGCCTGGCGGTCGACCACCGGAAAACGGACCACCGCCCGGTCGCCGGCGACGAACACCCGGGCCCGGGGCAGGACTGCCGACAGCTGCCGGAACTCGTGCGCCTGCTGGGCGTCGGTGACCAGCCAGCGGCGGAAAAACCGCCGCGACTCCAGGGTGTACAGGGCCAGGTCCGGATCCTTGACCCGGCCGGCGAGCACCTGCAGATACCCGTGCAGGGTGGCCAGGGGATCGGCCCGGGGCGCGAAGCGCCGCGGATCGACCGGCGCCCGGTCGGGTTTCGCTGACGGCGCCGGTCGAATCGCCGTGGTGGCGCCGCCGCCGCCCGACCAGCGGCCGTTGATCCCGCCCGGCGCTACAGTCCCAGCCCCGGCCGGGTCCGTGGCCCCGGCCTCCAGGGCCCGGGCCACGAGCAGTTCCACCGTGGCCGCCACGCCCGCACCGATCCTGCCGGCAGCGAAAAACGGTACCATCTGCTCCTCCTCCACCCGGCCGACAAAACCATCAGGAAACACCCCTTCGAGATCGTAGCCGATCTCCAGCCGCACCTGTTGCCCCGCCGGGTCGACGACCAGCAGCACGCCCCGGGCGGCCCTGGTCCGCGCCCCCAGCCGGTAGCGGTCGAACAGCTCCACCGCAATGCGGTCGATGTCCCCGCTCCTTCCGGCAAGGAACACCGCCTTGAAGTGGATGTCCAGGTCGCGCAGCAGCACCGCGTGATAGCCGGCCAGCCGCTCCCGGGCCGGGGCGTCGAGCAGGCCGGCCGGATCCTCGACAAAGTTGTCGCCCTCCGGTCTGCAGCCGCCCACCAGGGCCAGCAGCAGGGAACACACCAGCAGCGTACGCATGGTTGGGCACCTCCGTGGGGAAGGGAAACCAGTGGACCGACAGCACCCTCTCGAGACGCCGCCCGCCGACCGGTCCCGGGCGGGCAGACGGCCCCGGGGCGGCGTCGTTTAGACCAACGAGTACCGGCCAGGAGCCGCGCCGTCAACCGGTTCCGTGAGGCGGCGGCCGCCGGGCCAGGGGCGCCCTTCGCCATTGACGCTCCGACCTGCCCGTGTATAGTGCCCCGCAGATCACCGCCCGTCCCTGTTGCCCGGCCTTTTTTTGGAGAGCGTCATGCCCACGATCATCCGCCGGCTCGTGCCCCTGCTCGCCTGCCTCGCCCTGCTCCTGCCCGCTCCGCGGTCGGCCGCGGCGAAGTCGGCAGAACAGCTGACCGTGCTGGCCACCACCTTTCCCCTGTACCTGTTCACCCGCGGAGTGGTCGCCGGTCGCGACCGGGTCCGGGTGGACCTGATGATCCCGGCGCAGATGGGCTGTCCCCACGACTATTCCCTCACCCCGCAGGACATGCGCCGGCTGGCCGCGGCGGACGTGCTGGTCATCAACGGCCTCGGCCTGGAGGAATTCCTCGGCGCGCCGCTGGCCCGGGCCAACCCGGCCCTGCGGGTGATCGACAGTTCGGCGGGAATCGACGACCTGCTCCCCCTGACCGCGTCCGTCCCGTCCGGCCCCCGGGTCAACGGCCACGACCACGACCACGATCACGATCACGATCATGCGCATACCGGGGCGGCCCGGGCCGTCAATCCCCACCTGTTCGCCAGCCCGCGCCTGGCCGCCCGCCTGGTCGCCACCATTGCCCGGGAACTGGCGAAGATCGACCCGGAGGGCGCCCCCCTCTACCAGGCCAACGGCCACGCCCTGGGCGAGCGGCTCCACCGCCTGGCCGACGAATTTTCCGCCCTGGCCGGCCGCCTGGCCAACACCAGGATCGTCACCCAGCACGGCGTGTTCGACTACCTGGCCCGCGACACGGGGCTTGCCATCGTTGCCGTGGTCCAGGCCCACGCCGGCCAGGAACCGTCGGCCGCGGAGATGCTCGCCATCGTCCGCACCGTCCGCGAGCAGCGGGCCGGCGCCCTGTTCACCGAGCCCCAGTACCCGGCGGCCATCGGCCGGACCATCGCCGCCGAGGCCAACATCCCCGCGGCCACCCTGGATCCTGCGGCCACCGGCCCGGAACAGCCGCCGGCCGACTACTACGACCAGGTTATGCGCGCCAACCTCGCCACCCTGGAGCGGACCCTTGGCCGCCGCTGAACCCGCGGCCGCTGGGGATCGGCCCATGGCGGTCCGTTTCGAGGGGGTGAGCGTGGTCCGCGACGGCGTCAGCCTGCTCGAAGACATCACCGCCACCGTACCCCGGGGCAGCTGCACCGCCATCATCGGGCCCAACGGCGCCGGCAAGACCACCCTGCTGCTCGCCCTGCTCGGCGAAATCGGCTACCGCGGCCGCATCCGCCGGGACTCCGGCAAAACCCCATCACGTATCGGTTACGTGCCGCAGCGGCTCACTTTCGACCGGGCCATGCCGCTCACCGTGGACGAGTTCCTGGCCATGGGCTTTCAGCGAAAACCGCTCTGGTTCGGGGTCCGCGCCGACCTGCGCCGCCGCGCCCAGGAATACCTGGCCATGGTCAAGGCCGCCCACCTGGCCGGCCGGCAGCTGGGGGCGCTCTCCGGCGGCGAACTGCAGCGGGTGCTGCTCGCCCTGGCGCTCAGCCAGGAGCCCGACCTGCTGCTCCTGGATGAACCCTCGGCCGGGGTGGACTTCCAGGGCGAACTCATCTTCTGCGAACTGCTCGACCACCTGCGCCGCGACCGGGGCTTCACCCAGCTCATGGTCAGCCACGACCTGGCCACGGTCACCCACCACGCCGACCACGTGATCTGTCTGAACCGCCGGGTGGCCGCCGAGGGCCCGCCCCGGCAGACGCTCACCGCCGAGAACCTGACCGCCATCTTCGGCGTGCACATGGGCCTGGTCAACTCGCGCTCCATGCCCGACAACCGCACCGCCTGCACCGCGCCCTGCTGCCAGGGGAACCGTGATGGCTGACCTGCTCGCCCCGCTCTACGCCCTCGTCGCCCAGATCCTGCCGTTCGAGTGCATGCAGGTGCGCTTCATGCAGCAGGCCATGGTCGGGCTGCTCCTGCTGGCGCCCATGACCGCGGTGATGGGCATCCTGGTGGTCAATTTCCGCATGGCCTTCTTCTCCGACGCGATCAGCCACTCGGCCTTTGCCGGCGTGGCCCTGGGGCTCATCTTTGCCGTGGACCCGGACTGGACCATGCCGCTGTTCGGGCTGCTGGTCGGCCTGGGGATCATGATCCTGCAGCGCCACTCGCGCCTGTCGAGCGACACGGTCATCGGCGTGTTCTTCTCGGCCATGGTCGCCTTCGGCCTGGCCATCGTCAGCCGTGACCGGTCCCTGGCCCGCGACCTGCAGCGCTTCCTCTACGGCGACATCCTCACCATCAGCGACGGGCAGGTGCTCTGCCTGGCCGCCTTGCTGGCGACGCTCCTGACCTTCCAGGCGCTCAGCTACAACCAGCTGCTCTACATCGGCATCAACTCGAGCCTGGCGCGGGCGCACCGGGTGCGGGTGGCGGTGCACCAGTACCTGTTCGCCGGCCTCCTGGCCCTGATCGTCATGTTTTCGGTGCAGGCGGTGGGCGTGCTGCTGGTCACCGCCCTGCTCATCGTGCCGGCGGCGGCGGCGCGCAACCTGGCCCGGTCGGCCGGCCGCATGTTCTGGTGGGCGCTGGTGATCAGCCTGAGTTCCGCCGTGACCGGCCTGCTCGTCTCCGCCCAGGACTGGGCGGCCACCGCCACCGGCGCCACCGTCGTGCTCGCCTCCTGCGCCTGGTTCGTGCTGAGCATGGCGATCAGCGCCCTGCGCGGCCGGGCGGACGCCTGAACGGCCGACCGCTTTCTCCCCATCCCCCCTTTCCATAACCAGCGAGGTTCCCAGTGGCCAAGAGTAAACCCGCAGAACGATACCTCTACGTGGTCGGCGAGGAGCAGACCGCCATCGTGGCGGAAACCGAGGAGGTGTTCACCTTTGCCCGGGCACACCTGGCCCAGGTGGACACCGGGGAACTGCGCCTGGTGCTGGCCAGCGTGTTCGGCCGGGGCCAGCTGTTCCCCGGCCCGGAAACCGCCCTCACCCCCCTTGTGCACGAGTTCGTCCGCCGGGCCGAAACCTACCGGGAGGCGCGTACCCGCACCCGCAAAGGCCGCTGCACCCTGGTCACCGCCTTCCGCCGGCTGGACGGCGAGATCTCGGTGCAGGTCTCGGCGGTCATCCCGCTGCAGCCCGGCCAGGTGCACCCCGACCGGCCGGAGGAGTTCCACACGCTGCTGCTCGACAGCCTGCCCGCCTTCCAGCAGGCCTTCACCCGGGAACCCTATGCCGCGGACTCGCGGCTGGTGGCGATCATCAAGGAGGCGACCCTGCACCACATCAACCGCCGCCTCGACTGATTCCCCTTCGGCCGGCCGGGGCGGACCGTTTTTTGCTCGCCTCGGCCCCGGCGAAGGGGTATTTTTTCCAAAAAGCAACGGCAGGATAGTCCCTTTTTCCCCTCACGGCGCACCCCATGGACAAGACCCGCTACAACATCATCTTCGCGATCTTCGCCGCCTTCGGCATCCTCCTCATCCACGAACTCTGGGTGCAGCAGCAGACGGTCGAACCGGTACCCTACAGCGAGCTGGAGCAGCTGCTCCAGCAGGGCAAGGTGGCCGAGCTGACCATCCGCGAACACTTCATCTCCGGCGAACTCAAGCAGCCCGACGCCAACGGCAAGACCATCGTGGTCGCCAACCGGGTCGACCCGAAACTGGCGGAGCAGCTCACCCAGTACAACGTCCCCTTCACCCAGGTGTACGAGAGCAAGTTTTTCTCCACCCTGCTCTCCTGGATCATTCCGGCGCTGGTGTTCGTCGGCATCTGGTTTTTCCTGATGAAGAAGATCACCGAGAAGCAGGGGATGGGCGGCGGCTTCATGAACATCGGCAAGTCCAAGGCCAAGGTCTACGTGGAACGGCAGACCGGGGTCACCTTCGAGGATGTTGCCGGGGTGGACGAGAGCAAGGCCGAACTGCAGGAGATCGTCGATTTCCTCAAGGCGCCCAACGAGTACGGCAAGCTCGGTGCACGCATGCCCAAGGGCATCCTCCTGGTGGGCCCCCCGGGCACCGGCAAGACCCTGCTGGCCCGGGCCGTGGCCGGCGAGGCGGGCGTGCCCTTCTTCTCGATCAGCGGTTCGGAATTCGTCGAGATGTTCGTGGGCGTGGGCGCCGCCCGGGTGCGCGACCTGTTCGAGCAGGCACGCAAGTCGGCGCCGGCGATCATCTTCATCGACGAGTTGGACGCCCTTGGCCGCGCCCGCGCCGCCACCGGCATCGGCGGCAACGACGAGCGCGAGCAGACCCTCAACCAATTGCTGGTGGAACTCGACGGTTTCGACCCGAGCAGCGGCTTGGTGCTGCTCGCCGCCACCAACCGGCCGGAGATCCTCGACCCGGCCCTGCTGCGCGCCGGCCGCTTCGACCGCCAGGTGCTGGTGGACCGGCCCGACAAGATCGGCCGCATCGCCATCCTCAAGGTGCACATGAAAAAGGTCGAGTTGGGTCCGGACGTGGACCCGAGCCAGGTGGCCGACCTGACCACCGGCTTTTCCGGGGCCGACCTGGCCAACCTGGTGAACGAGGCGGCCCTGCTCGCCACCCGCCGCCAGGCGGACGAGGTGGCCATGGAGGACTTCACCCAGGCGATCGAGCGGATCATCGCCGGCCTGGAAAAAAAGAACCGGCTGCTCAACCCCAAGGAACGGCAGGTGGTCGCCTACCACGAGGTCGGTCACGCCCTGGTGGCCCTGGCCCTGCCCGGCAGTGACCCGGTATACAAGATCTCCATCATCCCGCGCGGCATCGGCGCCCTGGGCTACACCCTGCAGCGACCGACCGAGGACCGCTTCCTCATGACCAAGGAGGAACTGGAGCACAAGATCGCCGTGCTGCTCGGCGGCCGGGCCGCGGAAAAGCTGATCTTCAACCACCTGTCCACCGGCGCCTCGGACGATATCGCCCGGGCCACGGACATCGCCCGCAACATGGTCACCCGCTACGGCATGGACCCGGACATCGGTTTTGTCGTCTACGAGGAGAAACAGCAGAGTTTCCTCAACCCGAACGGCCACGGGGTCAACGGCTGCATGGTCAGCGACCGCACGGCCCAGCAGATCGACGCCTCGGTGCGCAAGATCATCGATGAGACCTTTGCCCTGTCGCTCGGCATCATGACCGCGAACCGGGAGGTGCTCGAGCGCTGCGCCCGCACCCTGCTGGAAAAGGAGACCCTCTTGGAAAAGGAACTGGTGGAGATGACCGGAGATCTCAAGCGGCTGGACGACGCCGGTTTCCGGGCCGCAGCCGCCTGAGCGGGACGGTGGGCGGGGCCCGGTCTAGACGGACCGGGCTGCGGGCAGGAAGGGGCGCAGGTCTTTTTCGTACCTGGTCAGGACGCGGAAGCCGTGGCCTTCCAGGGCGGCGATGGCCCGCTCGCCGTCGGCCGGGGCGACGCGCATGACCAGGTGGGAGATGTCCGCGTAGCGGCTGTCCGGCCAGCAGAAAAAGCTCTGCAGGTTGATCTGCGCCTCCTTGAACAGGGAGGTGACATCGGCCAGGCGGCCGATGGCGTCATCCACGAGCACGCTCAGGCGGACGCTGTCGTCGCTCATGCCGATGGCCTGGAGCAGCACCGCCATGACGTCGGTGCTGGTGACGATGCCCACCAGTTCGTCGTCCGCCATCACCGGCAGGCTGCTGATGTTGTGGGTCTGCATGATGTAGGCGGCCCGCTCGATGGTGGTGTCCGGCGCCACCGTGACCACGGTCTTGACCATGATCATCTGCACCTGCACCTTGTCCAGCAGGTAGTTCAGTTCGTGGGCGCTCAGCGCCGTGGCCGGCGAGGCCCAGTTCTGCACGAGGTCGCGGCCGGAGACGATGCCGACCAGGCGGCCCTTGCGGTTGACCACCAGCAGGTGGTCGATCCCCTTGCTCTCGATCAGTTCGCGGGCCTCGACCAGGGTCGTGTCGGGCGGTACGGTGACCAGGTCGGTGTGCATGATGGTGCCGATGTACATATCCCCCACTCCTTTGTTCCACGTGGTTCGTCGATCATCCGCCGCAGCGGGCGCGGCCGGGTCCGGTCCGGCCCGCCGTTCACTGTGCGCCGGCGGCGAACGATCGGGTTTTCCTGTTCCAGGTGTACCTGCCGGCCACCCACAGTTCCTCGAGTTGCGAAAAATCGACCAGGCTCTCGCCGGGAACCGAATAGGTGGCGTAGGCCTTGCGGATCTCGCTGTCGCTGATCACGTAATCCTTGTCGGTGTCGGCCCAGTGGTACGGAGCCAGGCGGATGCGGCTCGCCCCGTCGATGCTGTCTCCCGTGGTCTGGCCTTCGCCGGCGATGATGTCGCCGCTGAATCGGATTTCATCGTCCGGGCCGAGTTTCTTCCCGGGCTGCACAAGGTAGGGGAAGACCGCCCGACCGCGCCGCAGGTGGCCGATCCAGCGTGGATTCCTGCCGAACGCCTTGGCCTCGCCGTCGATCGCCGGGCCGGTGGCTTCGGCGTCACCGGTGAGTTCGTCCCGGACCAGTACCGTGGTGGGCGCGTCGACCTCGCCGGTCAGGCGGATGACCACCGGAAAGGGCGCCCCGGGCGCGGTGTGCGGCGGCAGGACGCGTTCGGCGCGCACAGCGGCGCGGGAACCGATGAAGAAGAAGATCGCGGCCGCAACCGCAAGCAGAACGAGCAGACCGGCAGCCAGCACCCGGCGGCGGCCGGAGAGCAGGCCCGGCCGCACCGGCGCCTCCGCTGTCGCGGGCCCTGGCCCGTCCGTGGCCTTCGCCGCCTCGACCGTCTCCGCAGCAGCGGCCTCGGCCTCCGGCGGGCCATCGTCGAGCAGTTCCTCGAGCGGCACGCCGAGCGCCTCGGCCAGTTTCCGGGCGTTCTCCGGCTTGATGCTCGGGTAGCGCCGGTTCTCCCAGCGGGAAATGGTGTCCGTGGTCACGCCGACCACGGTCGCCAGATACAGTTGGGTCAGTTCCTTCTGTTCCCGGAGAAGACGGATTTTGTTGCCGTTGATATCGACGCTGTTGCTCGTGTTCATCCCCGCCCGCACCTGATTCCACCGGGGCGGGACCATCGCTGTTTTCGCGCTGCCGCCGCCGGTGCGCACAAAAATACCCCATCCTGTCCGGCCTGTCTTTCTTTTCTTCGCCGCGCCCCGGGCCGTCCCCCGATCTCCCCCCAGAGCGGGCTCGTTTTCCGAAAAATCCTTTTGCGGCGGGTAGTTGTTCAACCCGACATGAACCCGACATGGCCCCATGTCGGGGGGCAAACGGCCCGATGTCCACTGACGCGGCCGAAAAACCGGCCTAAAGTGCAGGCAAAAGAACGGCAGCGACCGTTCGCGTCAACCTTCACCCGAAGAGGACACCCATGAACGGAACAGTGGCAGGATGCGGAGTCGTCTGCGGCCTTGCCGAGCACCCCGGCACAACCGGGAAAAAAATCGTGCCGCCGGGCCGGATCGATCGACAACAAGCGGCAGCACTCGCAAATCGGGGCGACACCCGAAAAAGGGTACCAGACCCATTCCAGGAAAGCACAGGGAGAACGATCATGAAAACACGGACACTGACATTGTGCGCGTTGGTCACGCTTCTGCTCGCGGCCATGGCCGCACAACCGCGGCCGGCAGAGGCCCGGGACAATATTTTTGTGGGGGCCGATCTCGGCGGGCTGTTCGTCCATTTTGACAACTACCCCCGGCGCGCCTGGGGCCCGCCACCGCCGCATCACTACCGGTCCTGGGGCCCGCCCCCGCCGCCACGGCACTATCGGGCCTGGGGGCCGCCCCCGCCGCCGCGGTACTGGCACCCGCGGCCCTACTACCACCATGCGCCGCCTCCGCCGCCGCGGTACTCCCCCTACGGCCGGCACTACCGGCACTGGTAGGCTGAGCGGCAGGAGCCGCGAACAACAGCCCACCGCAGCGGTCGGAGGAGACGATGGACAAGGACGTCCTTCCCGGTGGACCGGGGAGGACGTCCCCTGCTGTCGGGGTCTGTCCGTTTCGCCCCGCCTCCCCTGAGGACCGGTGATGACCTGATCCAAGCGGCTGAGTTCCGGTTCAAAAAGAGGATTTCTTTTTGCCCTGCCCGCCCGGTCGTGGTACCTTTTGCGCATATCCGGTCCAGGCGGCGGTCGATGCGCCGTTCCCCCATTTCCTCAGCACGGAGCACGACATCATGCCCAAGATGCTCATCCCCGCAGTCCTGACCCTGATCACCCTCGCCGTCGCCTCCCTCGGTGTCGGCAAGGAAACCGACGACAACGGTTGCCGGCAGGCCGTGCAGACCAACTGCACCACCTGTCATGACACCGGCCGGATCTGCGCCAAACTGGACACCCCGGGCGCCGACTGGGCAACCACGGTCAGGGTGATGGGGGAACGCGGCAACCTCGGCCAGCCGGTGCAGGACACGGTGCTTGCCTGCCTGACCACCTCGCCGAACCCGAAAAAAACGGTCTGCGGCAACTAGTCGGCCCAAGACCGTTTTCTGCCTGCAAACAGCAAGGGGGCTGCCGTCCGGCGCCCCCGCCCTTCACCTCTTCTTCCCCGTCCTGCCCGCGGCCGCCGGCGGCCGCTTCTTCCGCCGGCGCTCCACCGAGAACCCGAACTTGCCGATCCGCCGGCCCAGGGCGTAGTACTGGCCGTGGGCATAGGCCAGCGGCTCGGCCCGGCCCAGGTCGAAGGCGCCGGTCTGCGGGTCGAGGTATTGGGCGTCGGCCTTGACGTTGACCACCTCGGCCAGGAACATGTCATGGCTACCCAGGGGCCGCACCTCGCGCACGCGGCATTCGATGTTGATCGGCGCCTCGACGATGAGCGGCGCCCGGACCTTGGCGGCCGGCCCCGGGGTCAACCCCATCTCTTCGAACTTTCTGTATTTTCTTCCCGAACGGACCCCGCACCAGTCGGTGGCCGCGGCCAGCGGCACGGTGGTCAGGTTGATGACGAACTCGCCGGTGCGGCGGAGGATGGCGTGCGAGTGGCGCTCCGGCCGCACCGAGATGTAACAGAGCGGCGGGTCGGTGCACAGGGTACCGGTCCAGGCGATGGTGATAATGGTGTATTCGTCCGGGGTCTCGCCCAGGCTGACCATCACCGCCGGCAGCGGGTAGATCATGGTCCCCGGCTTCCAGTCGACCTTGTCCATGCCCTTGCCCCCCTTGTCCCCGGGTTCCGGACGCACCTGCCCGCTCATCGCCTGAGCCGGCCGCGGAACAGGGAGAAAAAGATCCCGGCCGCGCACAGCAGGGCCGAAATGGTGAAGGCGGTGCGCACGCTGAGCAGGAACCGGTCGTAATTCTCCGGCGCGATCGCCTCCCGCCCGACCAGCAGCGCCAGCACCACCGTGGCCGTGGCCATGCTCGTCATCTGGCCGAGCAGGCGCATGGTCGCGGCCGTGCCCGAGGCCAGGCCGTACTGGTGCCTGGCCACCGAGCCCATGATGGCGCTCATGTTCGGCGAGGAGAACAGGGCGAAGCCCAGGCCGAGGAGGACGAGGTTGGCGCCGATCCAGCCGAGCGGGGTGTCTGCGCCCAGGCCGGTGAACACCAGCATGCCGGCCACCGTGACCCCCATGCCGGCCGAGGCCAGGAGCCGCGGTTCGACCCGGTCCGACAACCGGCCCGCGGCCGGCGAGAACAGGGCCATCATCACCGGCTGGGCCATGAGCACGAGGCCCGCGGTCTGCGGCGGCAGCCCCTGGATGTACTGCAGGTAGAGGCTCATCAGGAAGGTGGTGCCGAAGGTGGCCGAATAGTTGAGCAGGGCGGCCAGGCAGGAAAAGGCGAAGACCCGGTTTTCGACCAGCAGGCTCACCTGGAACACCGGGTGCGGTGAGCGGACCTGCAGGCGGAAAAACAGCACGAACCCGACCAGGGCCAGGACGAGCAGAACCCCGCCGGCCACGGACGGCAGGATCGAGGCGCCGCAGGCCAGGGCGATCATGGAGGCGGCGTAAACGAGCGTGCCGCCGAAGTCGAACCGCTCACCGCGGGCCTCGGCCCACTCGCCCTTGAGGAACAGCAGGGTCACGGCGATGGAGCCGGCGCCGAGCGGGCCCATGACCAGGAAGATGGAGCGCCAGCCGAACAGGTGGGTCAGTTGGCCGCCGACAAAAGGGCCGACCGACAGGCCCACGTACACCGCGGCCACGTAGATGCCGAGCGCCCGGCCGCGCCGCTCCGGCGGGAAGATCGAGGTGAGAATGGCCATGCCGGTGGTGGTGAACAGGCTCACGCCCAACCCCTGCACCGAGCGCAGGGCGATCAGGGCGAAACCGGTGGTGACGAAGGCCGCGGCAATGGCGCTCAGGGTGTAGACCACGAGGCCGGTGGTGAACACCCGCTTGCGGCCGTGGATGTCGGCGATCCGACCCGACGGGATCAGCCCCACGGCCACGGCCACCAGGTAGGCGGTGGCCACCCAGCTCAGCTGGACCGCGTCCAACCCCAGGTCCTTCTGGATGGAGGGCAGGGCGACGTTCACCGCCGAGATCATGAACGGCCCCATGAACGAGGTGAGGGTGGCCACGAACAGGGCCGACCGCTCGATCGCGGCCTGGGGAGTCGGGGTGTCCTGGTGCATGCGCTTCGGGGGTGGCGGGCGGCGGCGGGGGTTCAGGGCCGGCAGCGGCTGCGCCCGTAGGCCGCCGCCCCGAGGAGCGCCGCCTGCGGGTTGCGCACCACCTGGATGGGCACGGCTCTCAGCCAGTCCCGGTAGCCGCCGCGGGCGAACATGGCCAGGAAGGAGGGCGCGGCGAGAAAGGGGAGCAACCGCGGCGCCAGGCCGCCGCCGATGAACAGCCCGCCCAGGGCCATGGTCTTGAGCACCAGGTTGGCGGCCTCGTCGGCGAGGATGTCGGCAAACAGCCGCAGGGTACGGACCGCGGTCTCGCAGGCGGGCCCCCCATCGAGGGCGGCCAGGGCGGCGCGGACGATCACCGGTGTCCGGTCAGCGGTCGCGGCCAGTTCATCCAGCAGCCAGGCGGGCGGAGCGATGCGGTCGGCCAGGAAGTCGAACAGCTCGGGGATGGCCAGGCCCGAGCAGACCTGCTCCACCGCCACGTGGTCCTGGAGGGCGAGCAGGTGGGCGAGCAGGTCCAGCTGCTCGCGATTGCGGGGGGCGAAACTGGCGTGGCCGCCCTCGGACGGGTACGGCTGCCAGCCGTCCTCGCCGGGCACGAGGAAGGCCTCGCCCAGGCCGCTGCCGGGCGCGAGCACGGCCATGACCGCGCCCGGCCGGGGGGTGCCGGCGTTGAGCGGGTACAGGTCGGCCGGTCCCAGCTGGACCGCGCCCAGGGCCGTGGCCACCAGGTCGTTGATCAGCCACACCCGCCGCAGGCCGTGCCGGGAGACAAGTTGGCCGGCGTCGAGCGACCAGGCGAGGTTGGTCATGGTCACCGCCTGGTCGATCACCGGCCCGGCCACGCCGATGCAGGCACAGTCGACCACGGCCGCCTGCTCCGCCAGGAAGGCGGCCAGCAGGTCGTCGAAGCTGGCAAAGCCGCTGTTGTGCACGGTCTGTTGGGCGAGCGGCCGGCCGGCCGGGGCAAAGAGCCCGAGCGCGGTCTTGGTCGCGCCGATATCGGCAGCCAGCAGCAGGGGTTCGCGGTCCGCCATGACGTGTTCAGCCCTCCTTGAGCAGGCGAATCTCCCAGGCCTCGGAGCGGTTGCTGTTGGTCGGGTTCTCGACCACGCGGAACTCGAAGATGCGGTGGGGTTCCTGGAAGAAGTGGTCCGAGGGCAGGGTGGATTTGGACAGATGGAAGAACACCGTGTCCGAAGAGAGCACGTTGTCGGTCAGGCGGTAGTAGCGAAAGAAGCCGAACCCCCGGTCTGGGTTGTAATTGGCCACCGTGCCGCGCTGCCACTGGTCCGCGGTGTCGCCCTGGGCGCCGACGATGGGCAGCAGGCCGGGCACCAGGAAGCCGGAGATGTAGGCGTCGGCGCCCTCGCGCAACTCTTTGCTGACATTGTGAAAACCGATCACCTCCACCCGGCAGCCGATGTTCTGCAGGGCGACCACCAGGCGGAGGAAATCACCGTCGCCGGTGAGCAGGATGATGCGGTCCAGGTTGCGCGCCTGCAGCAGGGCGTCGATGGCCAGGTCCATGTCGGCGTTGGCCTTGGTGGTGATGTTGCCGTCCTCGTCCTGGAAGCGGCGAACCGTCTTCTTGATGACCTTGAAGCCGCACTGGCGCAGGATGTTGTGGTAGCTGTGCACCTTCTGCCGGTACTCGGAATCACGCACGGTGCGTTCCGTGTCCTCGGCCAGGTAGCAGTTGGCGCGCAGCATCACCGAGTCCGGACTGTTGGCCAGGCCGACGAGGACGTCGTAGCGCATGCCGAAGCCGCCGCTCATCTTGATGTTTTCGGCATCGACGTAGATCGCCGTGCGCAGCATGCCGTAGCGCTTCTGCTGACTGAACGGCGAGCCGTCCCGGTCGATCATTCCCACTCGATGGTTGCCGGCGGCTTGGAGGAGATGTCGTAGACCACCCGGTTGACGCCGCGCACCTCGTTGATGATGCGGTTGGAGATGCGGCCGAGCAGGTCGTAGGGCAGGCGCGACCAGTCCGCGGTCATGGCGTCGCGGCTGTCCACCGCGCGCAGGGCGATGACGTGCTCGTAGGTGCGGCCGTCACCCATGACGCCCACCGTCTGGATCGGCAGGAGCACCGCGAACGACTGCCAGACCTTGCGGTACCAGCCGGAATCCTTCATCTCCTCGAGCACGATCACGTCCGCCTGGCGAAGGATGCGCAGCCGCTCGGCAGTGACCTCGCCCATGATGCGGATGCCCAGTCCCGGCCCGGGGAAGGGCTGGCGGAAGATGGCCTCCTCGGGCAGGCCGAGTTCCAGGCCGAGTTCACGCACCTCGTCCTTGAACAGCTCGCGCAGCGGCTCGATCAGGTCGAGCTGCATGCGCTCGGGCAGGCCGCCGACGTTGTGGTGTGACTTGATCGGCGCCTTGCCGCGGAACACCACCGACTCGATCACGTCCGGGTAGAGCGTGCCCTGGGCCAGGTAGCGGACCGTGCCAATCTTGTTCGCCTCGGCCTCGAAGATCTCGATGAAGCCGTAGCCGATGCGCTTGCGTTTTTCCTCCGGGTCGGCGACCCCGGCCAGGGCCGTGAGGAAGAAGTCGGTGGCATCCACGTCGATCACGTTCAGGCTGGTCTTCTCGCGGAAGAAGCGGAGTACGCTGGCCGACTCGCCGGTGCGCATGAGGCCGTTGTTCACATGGATGCAGGTCAACTGGTCGCCGATGGCCCGGTGCACCAGGGCCGCGACCACCGACGAGTCCACCCCGCCGGACAGGGCGCAGAGTACCCGATCCGTGCCCACCCGGGAGCGGATCTCGGTTACGGTCTGGTCGATGAACGAGTGCATGGTCCAGTCCGGCTGGCAGTGGCACAGACCGAAGATGAAGTTGCGCAGCACGTCGGTGCCGATCAGGGTGTGGGCCACCTCCGGGTGGAACTGGACGGCCACGAACGGCATGTCCGTGTGGCGCACGGCCGCGCAGGGCGAGTGCGGACTGGTGGCGGTGACCGCGAACCCGGGGGCCAGTTGCTCGATCCGGTCGCCGTGGCTCATCCACACCTGGTAGTGCGCGGGCGCGGTCTCCATGCCGGCGAACAGGCCGCCGGTGTAGTCGATCTGCAACTGCGCCGGGCCGAACTCGCGCTTCTCCGCCTGCTCCACCCGGCCGCCCAGCTGCACGGTCATCAGCTGCGCGCCGTAACAGATGCCGAGCACCGGCACGCCCAGGTCGAAGAGGCCCGGGTCGCTGAGCGGCGCGTCCGCGTCGTAGACGCTGGCCGGGCCGCCGGAGAGGATGATGCCCGCGGGCTGCATGGCCCGGAGCCGGTCGAGTTCCAGGGTGTAGGGGTGGATCTCGCTGTACACCTTCTGCTCGCGGATGCGGCGGGCGATGAGTTGGGTGGTCTGCGAGCCGAAATCAAGGATGACGATCTTCTGGGTGTGGGTCGACATGGGCTGCCTGTGTCCGCTTGAAAGTGAGAACAGAACCGGGGTCAGATACCCTCGGTCCGGTAGTTGGGCGCCTCTTTGGTGATGATCACGTCGTGGACGTGCGACTCGCGCAGGCCCGCGGCCGAGATCTGCACGAACCGGGCCTTGCGGTGCAGCTCCTCGATGGTGGCCGCCCCGGTGTAACCCATGCCCGAGCGAAGACCGCCGAGCAGCTGGTAGATCATCTCGGCGATGGGTCCGCGGTACGGCACCTTGCCCTCGATGCCCTCGGGCACCAGCTTGCTGCTCTGGCTGTCCTGGAAGTAGCGGTCGCTGGACCCCTCCTTCATCGCGCCGATGGAGCCCATACCGCGGTAGCCCTTGTACTTGCGGCCCTGGTAGAGGAAGGTGTCGCCCGGGGTCTCGTCCGTGCCGGCGAACAGGGAGCCGATCATCACCGAGTGGGCGCCGACGCCGATGGCCTTGCAGATGTCGCCGGAGAACTTGATGCCGCCGTCGGCGATCACCGGCACGTTGTGTTTGGCGGCCGCCTCGGCGCAGTTCTTGAGCGCGGTGAACTGGGGCACGCCCACACCGGCGACGATGCGGGTGGTGCAGATCGACCCCGGACCGACGCCGACCTTGATGCCGTTGGCCCCGGCCCGGATGAGCGCCTCGGCCGCCTCGCCGGTGGCGATGTTGCCGGCGATCACCGGCAGGTCGGGGAAATGGGCCTTGACCTCGGTCAGGGCGCGGAGGATGCCGGCGGAATGACCGTGGGCCGAGTCGAGCACGACCACGTCCACCCGGGCCTTGACCAGGGCCTCGGTGCGCGCCAGCATCTCGGGCCCGACGCCGATGGCCGCGCCGGCCAGCAGCCGACCCATGTCGTCCTTGGCGGCGTTCGGGTACTGCTTGATCTTCTCGATGTCCTTGATGGTGATCAGTCCCTTGAGCCGGCCGTTCTCATCGACGATGAGCAGTTTCTCGATGCGGTGCTCGTGGAGCAGGGCCTTGCTGTGGGCCAGGTCGATGCCCACCGGCGCGGTGACCAGGTTCTTGCTGGTCATGACGTCGTTGACGCGCAGTTGGTCGTCGGAGACGAAGCGCAGGTCGCGGTTGGTGACAATGCCCACCAGCTTGTCGCCGTCGAGCACCGGCAGGCCGGAGATGCGGTAGTTGCGCATGATCGCCTGCACCTCGGCCACGCTCTGGTTGCGGGACACGGTGATCGGGTCGACGATCATGCCGGACTCGGACTTCTTGACCTTTTCGACCTCCTTGGCCTGGCTGTCGATGCTCATGTTCTTGTGGATGATGCCGATGCCGCCCTCCCGGGCCATGGCGATGGCGGTCTGGTGCTCGGTGACCGTGTCCATGGCGGCGCTGAGCAGCGGCGACTGCAGCTCGATGGTGTCGGTCAGCCGGGTCGTGAGCGAGACCTCCGAGGGCAGGACCTCCGAGGCGCCGGGCATCATGAGGACATCGTCGAAGGTGAGGGCCATGGGGATATCGTGGTGCAACATGGAGACTCCTTGTCTGCGGAAAGCGAACCGCGAGGGATCTTCTGCCGGGAGGCGGATCCCCCGCTTGCGCGTGATCAGTGTTCATCAGGGAAACCCGGCGCCCCCTGCGGGACCGGTGGCCGGGCTGCACCGGCGCTCCCGCGGGCGGGACGCCGGCCGGTGATGATGCAAAAGTGAAACAGGTCGGGCCTCAACCCGGCGGGCGCACCCGCGCCGGGCTGAAGCCCGACCTGGAAACCCGGCACTGCTGCCGGGGAACTGGGGCTTGATGAAAGAAGAAGCCGTCTTTTAGCATGTTCTCGTGCAAAAAGAAAGACGCGGCCGCGAAAAAAGCGGGAGGGCGGCCGCATCGCGGGACCGGCCGACAGCACAGAAATCGCTCGCATTTCCCGGCTGTTCCTGCTTAACTGATTCGTTTTTCGGGGTGCCGGCGCGCGCCCACCCGACCGCCGTTGCCAGGGGCGGTACCTGCCGGCCCTTCCGCTCCTTCGCATTCCTCCAATGTTCCCATGGCCAAGATTCTCGAAATAAACCCTGTCAACCCGCAGCCCCGCCTCATCGCCCAGGTGATCGAAATCCTCCAGCGCGGCGGGGTGATCGGCTACCCCACCGACACCGTGTACGGTATCGGCTGCGACATCTTCAACCAGAAGGCCGTCAAACGGGTCTACCAGATCAAACGGCGGCCCAAGGACAAGCCGTTCAGCTTCATGTGCGCCTCGCTGACCAACATCAGCGCCTACGGCCATGTCGGCAACACCGCCTACCGGCTGATGCGCAAAAACCTGCCCGGTCCCTACACCTTTGTCCTCGCCGGCACCAAACTCGTGCCCAAGATCATGCTCACCCGGCAGAAGACGGTGGGCATCCGCGTGCCCGACAATGTCATCTGCCTGGCGATCATCGAGGCCCTGGGCAACCCGGTGCTCAACACCAGCGCCACGGTGGAGGACGGGGAAACCCCGGTGCGCTCCGCCCTGGACGTGGACGACCTGTTCGGCCGGCAGGTGGATTTGATCGTCGACGGCGGCGACATCCTGCCCGAGCCTTCCACCGTGGTCTCCCTGCTCAGCGAGGAACCGGAAATCCTCCGCGAAGGCAAAGGCGACAGCACCCCCTTCCGCTGAGCCGCGACCCGAAAAAAAAGGCCGGACCCCTCCCGGGGCCCGGCCTTTCTCCGGAGCACACTACCGCTCAGTCCACTTCGTCGATGAGCACTTCCTTGAGCGACTTGCTCATGGTGAAATGCAGCGTCTTGCGGGCCGGGATATTCATCATCCTGCCGGTCTTGGGGTTCTTCGTGGTGCGCGGCTTGCGGGTCCGCACCGAAAAACTGCCGAAGCCCCGTATCTCCACCCGCCGTTCCTCGGCGAGCGCCTGAGAAATTTCTTCCAGTATGATTTCAACAGCCTGGGCGATGTCCTGCTTGTAGTAATCGCCCAACTGCTCGGAAACTTCGTTGATCAATTCACGCTTGAGCATGACACCTATCCTTTTCAGCCGACCGCGCCAAGCGCAGTCGCAAACCCTTTGATACGGCAACAGAAAAGGGTGTTTCATCCATTCTCCGCCGGTTTCCCGGTCGGATGAAACACCCGTTTTTGACAGGCAGGCCGGGGCAACCCCTTACTTGTCCAGATCCTCGCCGGCAGCCGCCTTGAGCAGGTCGCCGAAGGTGGAGGGACTGCTGCTCTGCGCCTTCTGCAGGTACTCCTCGGGGATGGCGCCGTTGTTGTCTTCCTTCTCCTGCAGCGCCTTCACGGACAGGCCGATCTTGCGGTCATCGGCGGAAACGTTGATCACCATGGCCTTGAGGGTGTCGCCGACGTTGAACATGCCCACCGGGGTCTTGATCTTGTCCCGGGAGATTTCGGAGACGTGCACCAACCCCTCGATTCCTTCCTCCAACTGCACGAACACGCCGAAGTCGGTAACGTTGGTGATGGTCCCCTCAACCGTGGAGCCGATCGGGTAGTTGCTGGAGGCCGCCTGCCAGGGGTCGGGCTCGAGCTGCTTGACGCCCAGGGAGAAGCGCTCGTTCTCCTTGTCGATCTTGAGCACCACCGCCTGGATGGTCTCGCCCTTGGCATACTTCTCGGACGGATGCTTGATGCGCTCGGTCCAGCTCAGGTCGGAGACATGGATAAGGCCGTCGATGCCCTCCTCGATGCCGATAAAGATGCCGAAGTCGGTGATGTTCTTGATCTTGCCCTCGATCACCGAACCCACCGGGTAGCTTTCCTCGACCACATCCCAGGGGTTGGGCTGGAGCTGCTTCATGCCCAGGGAGATGCGCTTGGTCTCGGCCTCGACCTTGAGCACCTGGACCTCGATCTCCTCGCCGACGCCGACCATCTTGGACGGATGCCGGGGTTTCTTGGACCAGCTCATCTCGGAGATGTGCACCAGACCCTCGACGCCTTCTTCCAGTTCGACGAACACGCCGTAGTCGGTGATGGACACGACCTTGCCTTTGACCCGCGAACCCGGGGCGTACTGGGACGGCACCCGCTCCCACGGGTCGGTCTTCAACTGCTTCACACCCAGGGAGACGCGGTCGGAATTCCGGTCGTACTTGAGGATCTTGACCTCGATCTCCTCGCCCACGTTGTACAGCTTGGACGGATGGGAGACCCGGCCCCAGGACAGGTCGGTGATGTGACAGAGACCGTCCATGCCGCCCAGGTCGATGAACAGGCCGTAGTCGGTGATATTGGTGATGGCGCCGCGGATGATCTGCCCTTCCTGCAGGGAGGTGCGCATCTGCTCGCGCAGAGCGGCCCGCTGGCTCTCGAGGATGGCCCGGCGGCTGATGACCACGTTGTTGCGCTTGCGGTTGAACTTGAGAATCTTGAACTCGAAGGTCTGGCCGATGAGCGCATCCAGATCCTTGACCGGCCGCAGATCGATCTGCGAATACGGCAGGAACGCCGGTACGCCGATATCCACGGACATGCCGCCTTTCACCCGATTTTCAATACGGCCCTCAATGGTCCCGTCCTCTTCCTGGATCTTGGCAATCTGCTCCCAGACCTTGATGGCGATGGCTTTTTCGCGGGACAGCAGCAGGCCGCCCTCATCCTTCCGCTTTTCGATGAAGACCTCGAACTCGTCGCCGATCTTTATCTCCCGGGTCGGATCTTCGTGGCGGAATTCGGCGAGCGGGATGAAGCTTTCCGCCTTGTCGCCGACGTCGATGAGGACGGCATCGTTGCTCAGGCCGACGACGGTGCCCATGGCAACCTCACCGACATTGATGACGGTGTTGTTGTCTTCCTGCTCGAACAGCTCCGCAAAGCTCATTTCCTCAAAGCTGGTGTCATCTGCCGCAAATGCGGGTTGAGTTCCGTTTTTTGTCATGGGTGTTCCTGTGGCGGCCGTTGCCGGCCTTTCCTGAGGGTTGATGATGAGAGGGACGGCGCAATGCCCCTCCGGTGTGGTGGACTATGCTATTTACCAGAGCCCTTTTCGAAAGACAACTGGTTCGGCTTGAAAAATGGTATTTTTTTGCCTGCGGCCGGATGGCCCGGAGCCGCTTTCGCCGGAGCCCCGCGCCGTCATCGGGGACGGTGGCACACCGCCTGGACGCGAACACCGGTACAGGAAAAGAAAACGGACCGGCGGCTCGCAGCAGGCCGCCGGTCCGGGAGGCACGGACGCGAAAGCTCAGTCGAGCAGACGGACTGCGCCCAGGTCGGCGGAGGCGGCGAAGCGGGCGTACACCTGCAGGGCCCGGGACACGGAACGGTCCCGCTTCGGGGTGAAGGCCTGCGGTCCGCGCGCCTCTTCCTGTCGGCGGCGGGCGGCCAACTCGCCGTCATCGACCATGAGGGTGATGGACCGCAGAGGGATGTTGATGTCGATGCGGTCACCGTCCCGCACCAGGCCGATGGCGCCGCCGCTGGCCGCCTCGGGCGAGACGTGGCCGATGGACAGCCCGGAGGTGCCGCCGGAGAAGCGGCCGTCGGTGATCAGGGCGCAGGCCGCGCCGAGGTGCTTGGATTTCAGGTAGCTGGTGGGGTAGAGCATTTCCTGCATGCCCGGCCCGCCCTTGGGGCCTTCGTAGAGGATGCAGACCACGTCGCCGGCCTGGACCGTGCCGTCGAGGATGGCGTCGCAGGCCGCCTCCTGGGAATGGTAGACCCGCGCCGTGCCGATAAAATGAAGGATGGCGGCATCGACCCCGGCGGTCTTGACGATGCAGCCGCGCTCGGCGATGTTGCCGTAGAGCACGGCCAGGCCGCCGTCCCGGGAGTAGGCGTGGGCGATGTCGCGGATGCAGCCCGCCTGTCGGTCGCGGTCCAGTTCCGGGTAAAGGGTGTCCTGCGAACCGAGCACCAGGTTGCGCCGGCCGGCCGGGGCGCTGCGGTAGAGCAGTTCCGCCGCCTCGTTGACGCCGGGCCGGACGATGTCGCAGCGCTCCAGCGCCTCGGCCAGGGTGAGGCCGTCGGCGCGGAATACCGAGGTGTCCACCAGCCCGCCCCGGTCCAGTTCGGCGAGGATGCCGAGGATGCCGCCGGCGCGGTTGACATCCTCCACGTGGAAGTGGGAACTGGGCGCCACCTTGCACAGGTTGGGCACCCGGCGGCTGAGGGCGTCGATGTCGCGCATGGTGAAATCCACGCCCGCCTCCTGGGCCACAGCGAGGATGTGGAGCACGGTGTTGGTCGACCCGCCCATGGCGATGTCGAGTGCCATGGCGTTTTCGAAGGCGGCCTTGGTGGCGATGGAGCGGGGCAGCACGGAAGCGTCGTCCCGGCCGTACCAGGCCTCGCACATGGCCACGATCCGCTCCGCCGCCCGGTCGAACAGGGCCAGTCGGGCGGCGTGGGTGGCGACCACGGTGCCGTTGCCCGGCAGGGCCAGGCCCAGGGCCTCGTTCAGGCAGTTCATCGAGTTGGCGGTGAACATCCCCGAGCAGCTGCCGCAGGTCGGGCAGGCGCTGCGCTCCACCGCCGCCACCTCGTCGTCGCCGACCGCGTCGTCGGCGGCCAGGACCATGGCGTCGATCAGATCGAGCGCCTTGTCCCCGGCCCGGCCGGCCTCCATCGGTCCGCCGGAGACGAAGATGGCCGGGATGTTGAGCCGCATGGCGGCCATGAGCATCCCCGGGGTGATCTTGTCGCAGTTGGAGATGCAGACCATGGCGTCCGCCTTGTGGGCGTTGCACATGTACTCCACCGAGTCGGCGATCAGTTCGCGCGAGGGCAGCGAATAGAGCATGCCGTCATGCCCCATGGCGATGCCGTCGTCGATGGCGATGGTGTTGAATTCGGCCGCGAAGCAGCCCAGGGCGTCGATCTTCGCCTTGACTCGCTGGCCGATGTCATGCAGGTGGACATGACCGGGCACGAACTGGGTGAAGGAATTGACCACGGCGATCACCGGCCGGCCGATCTGCTCCTCGCGCATGCCGTTGGCCCGCCACAGGGCACGGGCGCCCGCCATTCTTCTCCCTTCGGTGGTTGTCGCGCTGCGCAGTGGGTGTGCCATTGTTCTCCTCGCCGTGTGGTTTACGATTTTTTTCTTGTCTTTGCCCTTCGGTTGGCGATACTACCCATGTAGATGCCTTTGTCAATTTTTTCCTGGTGCCGTCCATGAAACAACCGGAGATAAACTACTGGATCACCGCCATGCTCAAAAAGCATGACCGGGTGTCCGATCTCAACATCACCGTCGGCAAGACCCTGCAGGTGGAGAGCGACGGCCAGCTGGTGCCGGTGGAGGTCCAGCCGCCGGTCACCGAGCTGACCCCCTTCCAGACCGAGGTGTTCGCCCTGAACCTGATCGGCGGCAACCGCCGGCTGCTGCGCGACCTGGTCACCAAGGGAAGCTGCGACCTGTCCTACTCGCTCGACGACAAGGTCCGCTTCCGGGTGAACATCTTCTCCCAGAAGGGGTACTACTCCTCGGTCCTGCGCAAGCTGGAGACCAAGATCCCCTCCATCGGCTCGTTCAACTTCCCCGACTCCTTCACCAAGATGGCCCGCGAGGTCAACGGCCTGATCCTGTTCACCGGCGCCACCGGCACCGGCAAGACCACCTCCATGGCCGCCATCCTCAACCGCATCAACGAGGAGCGGGCGGTGCACATCGTCACCCTGGAGGATCCGATCGAGTACGTCCACCCGCACAAGAAGGCGACCTTCAACCAGCGGGAGATGGGCGACGACTTCGACACCTTTGCCAGCGGCCTGCGGGCCGCCCTGCGCCAGGCGCCCAAGGTCATCCTGGTGGGCGAGATCCGCGACCGCGAGACCCTGGAGATCGCGCTCACCGCCGCGGAAACCGGCCACGTGGTCTTCTCCACCCTGCACACCATCGACACCGGCCAGACGATCAACCGCATCCTCGGTATGTTCGAACAGGACGAGCAGCCGCAGGTGCGCAACCGGCTGGCCGACACCATCCGCTGGATCGTCAGCCAGCGGCTCCTGCCCAAGATCGGCGGCGGCCGGGTGGCCGCGCTGGAGATCCTCTGCACCAGCCTGCGGGTCCGGGATCTGATCATCAACGGCGAGACCGAGGAGAAGACCTTCTACAACGTGGTCAAAGAGGGGTCGACCCGCGACATGCGCACCTTTGACCAGCACCTGATGGAACTCTTCGCGGCCGGCCTGATCACCGAGCAGTCGGCCATCCTCTACTCCTCCCACCGCAGCGAGATCAAGCGCGGCCTGGACACGATCAAGTCCGCCCGCGGCGAGAGCACCTCGAACATCGACAACCTGCGCATGGAAGAGGAAGAAAAAGACCCGTACCTGCGCTGATCATCGCGACTGCGACCCGGTTTCCCGTATCCGCCCTCCTGCCATGCACAAGGAACGATCATGCTGACCCATTGCCCGCACTGCCAGCAAGCCCTGCAACTCACCGCAGAGCAGGCTGCCAGGATCGAGCAGGCCCTGACCCGGCTCGAACCCGGCAAGACCCTGACCTTGAAATGCCCCCGCTGCCGCGGCGCCATCACCCTGGACAAACCCGCCCCGGCAGCGCGACCGGACGAGGCCCGGGTGGTGCCCCCGCCGCCGCCGAACCTCGACTGGCTGGAAACGGGTGTCTACCAGGGCGAGGAAAAGGTCGAGGACGTGCCCATGGCGCTTGTCCTCCACCTGCCGGACGAGCGCCAGGCACGAATCGGCGAGGCCCTGGAAAGCGTCGGCTACCAGGTGCTGCAGGCCACCTCGGTGGCCGACGCGCTGGAGCGGATGCGGTTCGTCAACTTCTCCTGCATCGTGCTCCAGGCGGAGATGGAGGAAACCCTGGCGCGATCGGTCTTCCATGCCCACATGCGCCTGCTGCCCATGGAGCGCCGGCGCTATATCTTCTACATCCTCATTGGCAGCGACTTCCACACCCTCTACGACCTCGAGGCCCTGGCCCTGAGCGCCAACCTGGTGGTCAACAGCGACGACCTGGCCCACCTGGACGTGATCCTGCGCAAGGCCATCCCGGCCTATGAAGAGCTGTTCGGGCCGATCCTCGAGGAACTGAACGCCTACGGCAAGCGCTGAACCCTGCGCGCCCCGGTTCGGACCGGTTCACCCCCCGGCAGCCAGCATCCGGAGCAGGGCCGCCACATCGGTGCAGGCGGCCAGCCGGGCGCGATGCCTCTCGAGCACCGGCCGGGCCTTAGCCGCCATCTTCGCCGCCGCGGCAGACAGGCCGCACTCCCGCTTGATCATCACCCCGGCCGCGCGGATGAGCGCCTGGAACAGGGCCTTGTCCTCGCCAGCGGCGCGCAGCCAGGCTTGCTCCAGCACCTCGTGCACCTCGAAATGCAGCCCCAGATCCCAGAGCGCAAACCCCAACCGGAGCGGATCGGTTTCGTCGTCGGCCACCCCTGCAAGGAAGCGGCCGTACCGCTCCAGGCGATCCTGGATATAGGCCGCGTACACCGGTGCGGGATGGCAGGCCAGGTAACGGTCGGCCACCGCGCGGGCCGGGAGCAGGCGTCGCTCGCGCAGGCAGGTGAGCAGCGACTCGGACAGGTCGTTGCGGATGTCCCGGCTGAGTCGGTCGTTGAAGGGGTCGAACATCGGATCGGCCATGGCAGGCTCCTGGTTTCGGACACGGGAAGGGGAAGGCCGGCGCCGGCGGAACTCGAACACAGCGGCCGCCAGGGCGGAGGGCGGCACGGGCGCGCCGAAGGTGCGGTGCGGTCTCGTCAGCCGAGCAGGACGAACAGCCAGACGACCACGAAGTGCAGCAGGGCGAAGCTGACGGCAGCGGAGCCGAGATCCTTGGCCCGACCGGACAACTCGTGGCGTTCCGGGCCGATGCGGTCGACCACCGCCTCCACGGCGCTGTTGAGCATCTCGACGATGAACACCAGGATGACGCTGGCGGCCAGCAGGGCGCGCTCCACGCCGCTGTCACCCAGCCACAGGCCGAGCGGCAACAGCACCAAGCCGGCGAGCAGTTCCTGGCGGAAGGCCTCCTCGTTCTTCCAGGCCGCCGCCAGTCCGGCGGACGAGCACCGGAGCGCCCGCTGCAACCGCGCCAGCCCGGTCCCGTTTTCTTTCTGCTGATCGTTCATTGGCTGCTGCACCATCGCTGCGGCGCGTCCTGTCACCAGTTCCGCGCGTTGCGTCGTTGTCGTTTGAAAGGCTCGGCCGAACGGCCGCCCGATGGCACGAAGGTACCCCATCACGCCGATTTTTTCCATGGCCATTTCAGCCGCCAATGCCCGTGATCATGGGTTTCGCCCGCCCCGCGCCCCAGTGAAAAGCGATTGCCGCTCTGCTCACTGTGTGGTATCTCTTGGCCAACGCAATCTTCCTTCCAGGTGAGTATCATGGATCGTGAAACATTCGTCAGCCTGCGGGCCAAACTGGGAAAAACGCAGAAATCGCTCGCCGAACTGCTGGGGGTCTCCCTGAAGGCCGTGCAAAGCTACGAGCAGGGCTGGCGGTCGATCCCCGTCCATGTCGAGCGGCAGCTGTTTTTCCTGGTCGTCAACCAGCGCGGTGAAGACCGGGTGAAACGCAAGGACTGCTGGACCGTGAAAAAATGCGGTCAAAAAAAGAACTGCCCGGCGTGGGAATTCCAGGCCGGGCATCTCTGCTGGTTTCTCAGCGGTACCCTCTGTGCCTGCACGGCGCACAAAAACTGGAAGGAAAAAATGGAGATCTGCCGCGACTGCGAGGTGCTGAACGCACTGTTGTGACCGCCGCCCTGCCCCGCCTCCCCCGCCACCTGGGTCTCCAGCCCGGCTCCCGCCTGACGACCGGACACCGGTTGCCGGCCACCCGTTGCCCATGACCGCAGTGAACGTCGGCGTCGCCATGAGCGGCGGAGTCGATTCCACCGTTGCCGCCCTGCTCCTGCGCGAACAGGGCTGGCGGGTGCATGGCTTCTTCATGCGCCTGCCCCTGCCCGGGCGGGAGGCGCAGCTGCAGCGGATGCGCGAGGTCGCCGACCGGCTGGCCGTGCCGCTGACCGTGGTCGACCTCGAACTCCCCTTCACCGACCGGGTCATCCGCCCGTTTATCGACAGCTACCGGGCCGGACTGACCCCCAATCCCTGTATCCGCTGCAACGTACAGATCAAGTTCGGCCTGCTCGCCGAAATTATGCGCGCCGCCGGCATGGACCGGATCGCCACCGGCCACTACGCCCGCCTTGACCGCACCGGCGGCCAGCCGCGCCTCGTCCGCGCCGCCCACCGGGCCAAGGACCAGTCCTACTTCCTTGCCCGACTGAATGCGGACCAACTCGACCACCTGCTTTTCCCCCTGGGCGAGTGGAGCAAGGAGGCGGTCCACCGCCGGGCCGAACCGCTCGGTTTGGGCTTCCGCGGCGAGGAGAGCCAGGACGTCTGTTTTCTCGCCGGCGGGTTGCCCTCCTTTCTCGCCGGCCACGGGCTGGTCCGCGCCCACGGCCCGATCGTCAGCGCTGCCGGCGAAACGATCGGCCAGCACACCGGCTGCTGGCAGTTCACCGTGGGCCAGCGTCGCGGCCTGGGCCTGCCGGACGCCACCCCGTGGTATGTGACCGCCATCGACGGGGTCGCCAACCGGGTGATCGTCGGCAAGGCGACGGACCTGCTCCAGCAGGACTGCACGGTGCAGGCGCTGCAGTGGGCCGCCGCCCCCCCGCCCCTGCCCTGGCGCACCCTGGTGCAGCTCCGCTCCAGGCATGCGCCGGCCGAAGCCGAGGTGCGGGTCGATCACACCGGCACCGTGCGGATCGTCTTCGCTGTGGCTCAGCGGGCCATCACCCCGGGCCAGTACGCCGTCTTCTATGAGCACGACCGGGTCGTCGGCAGTGCTGTGATCAGCCCACCGATAGCGGCAACCGCGGGAGACCGTCCATGAAGAGAATCGCCATCACCACCCTCGGCTGCAAGGTCAACCAGTTCGAATCGGCCGCCTTTGCCTCGGCCTTCGCGGAACGCGGCTGTACCCTGGTCCCCTTTCACAGCGAGGCTGAGGTGTACGTGATCAACACCTGTACGGTCACCTCCCGGGCCGGCCAGCAGTCGCGCCAGCTCGTCCGCCGGGCCCTGCAGCACCCCGGGGCGCGGGTCGTGGTCACCGGCTGCTACGCCCAGATGGCCCCGGAAACGGTCCTCGACATGGCCGAGCAGCCGGTGGTCATCGTCGGCAACGGCAACAAGCACCTGCTCGTGGACGCGGCCCTTTCAGAGCGCCAGTCCGACCTGGTCATGCTCATGGGCCAGATCCGCCGCAAAACGGAGATCCTCGACCTGCCCGTGCGCCGTTTTCCCGGCCGAACCCGGGCCTGGCTGCGCATTCAGGACGGCTGCGACAACTTCTGCTCCTACTGCATCGTGCCCTTCACCCGCGGCCGCAGCCGCAGCCTGCCGCTCGCCGGCGTGCTCCGTCAGGCCGGGGTGTTCGCCGCGGAGGGCTACCGGGAGCTGGTGGTCACCGGCATCAATGTCGGCAAGTACGGCCTCGACCTGGCCGAGGGCGAAACCATCTATTCCCTGCTCGACCGGCTGTGCGCGGAGTTCCCGGACATCCGCCTGCGCCTCAGCTCCATCGAGCCCACCGAGGTGAACGACCGGCTGCTCGACATCGCCCGCGGCCGGGCCAACTTCATGCCCCATTTCCACATCCCCCTGCAGAGCGGCGACGACCAGGTGCTGACCCGCATGAACCGGCGCTACGGCCGTACCGTGTTCGCCGCAATGATCCGGCGGGTGCATGCGGCCCTGCCCGACGCGGCCATCGGCTGCGATGTGCTGGCCGGCTTTCCCGGCGAGACCGACCAGGAGGCGGACAACACCCTGCAGCTGCTCACCGATCTGCCGGTGAGCTACCTGCATGTCTTCCCCTATTCCCGCCGCCCCGGCACCCTGGCTGCCGCCAGCCCGCACCAGCTGCCCGGCCCGGTCAAGGAAGCGCGCGTGAGCCGTCTGCGCACCCTGGACACGGCCAAGCGGCTGGCCTTCCAGGAGCGCCAGCAGGGCCGGGTGCACCGCGTGCTGGTGGAGCGGCGGGACAGGAAAAGCGGCCTCTTGCAAGGGTTCTCGGAAAACTACCTGCCCCTTCGCTTCCCCGGCGGGCCGGACCGGCTGCACCGGGTCGTGCCGGTGCGCTTTGACGAGGTGCGCGACGGCCAGCCCTTTGGCTGCATTGTCGAGGAGTTGCTTGAGGAAAAGGGTGAAAGCAGGTAGAGTGATCCGTTCACTCTGCAGGGGGAGGCACATGATTGGAGCGTTGATCGCCATCGGCGACGAACTGACCTCCGGCCGGGTCACCAACACTACCAGCGGGTATGCGGCCCGGCAGTTGTTCCTGCTCGGCCACGAGATCCGCGCCATGCACACCATCGGCGACGACATCGACCTGATCGGCGCCACCCTCAGGGAGGCCCTGGCCCACGCCGACTTCGTCCTCGTCACCGGCGGACTGGGGGCGACCACCGACGACCTGACCAACGAGGCGGTGATCCGCGCCCTGGGCCTGAACACCGCCGTCCATGCCGGCGTGCGGGCCAGCATCGCCGCCCGCTGGCCGCCCGAAAAGCTGGGCGATGCCGTCTCGCTCGACAAGCTCAGCCTGCTGCCCGAAGGCGCCGAGGTGCTGGACAGCGAATGCCGCATGGCCGGCTACCTGCTCCGCCACCGCGGCAAACTGCTCTTTCTCCTGCCCGGCGTGCCGCCGCAGATGGAAATCCTCTTCGCCGACAAGGTCCTGCCGGCGCTGCAGGCCGCCTCCGCGGAACGCACCCGGCCCGTGTGCCAGCGGGTCTATCGTACCTGCGGGCTCAGGGAGGTGGAGATCAACAAGCGGCTGCTCGACCTGGAGGCCGACGAACGCGTCCACCTGGGCTATTACCCCGTGGGCAGCGAGGTTCACATCAGCCTGCTGCTCCGCGACCTCGAACAGGGGATCGACGACCCGCTGTTCGTCCGGGCCGACCGCTTCATCCGCGCCGCCCTGGGCGACGACCTGTACGGAATCGACGGGGAAACACTCGCCTCCAGCGTGGGCCGCCTGCTCAAGGAACGCGGCCTGCTGCTGGGCATCGCCGAATCCTGTACCGGCGGCCTGTTGAGCAGTGCCGTCACCGGGGTGGCAGGCAGTTCCGCCTGGTTTGCCGGCGGGGTGGTGGCCTACGCCAATGAAATCAAGGCATCGCTCCTCGGCGTGGAGGCGGAATTACTCGCCCGCTGCGGCGCGGTGAGCGGCGAAACCGCCCGGGCCATGGCCGCCGGCGCGGCCGCGCAACTCGGCTGCGGCATCGCCGTGGCGGTCACCGGGATTGCCGGGCCGGACGGCGGCACCGATACCAAACCGGTGGGCACGGTGTATATCGGCCTGCACCATAAGGGCCGGACCGGCGACCAGCGGTTCCGCTTCTCCGGCACCCGCCGGCAGGTGCAGGAAAAAACCACGCACACGGCCCTGGATCTGGTGCGACGCGCCCTGCTCGCGGGGTAATCGAGTCATTACAAGGAGAAACCCATGACAGTGTCCAATGAAGTGAGCGAAGGACGGCTGAAAAGCGTCGACAACGCCATCACCCAGATCCAGCGGCAGTTCGGCAAGGGGTCGATCATGCGGCTGGGTTCCACCGAGCGGGAAAACATCCCGGTCATTCCCACCGGCATCCTCTCCATCGACCTGGCCCTGGGCGTAGGCGGCCTGCCGCGCGGCCGGGTCACCGAGATCTACGGCCCGGAGGCCTCGGGCAAGACGACCCTGGCCCTGCACGTGATCGCCGAGGCGCAGCGCCGGGGCGGCAACGTGGCCTTCATCGATGCCGAGCACGCCCTCGACACGGCCTACGCCGAACGACTCGGCGTGGACGTGGATAACCTGCTCATCTCCCAGCCCGACTTTGGCGAGCAGGCGCTGGAGATCGCCGAGATCCTCATCCGCAGCGGCGGCATCGACGTGGTGGTCATCGACTCGGTGGCGGCCCTGGTGCCCCGGGCCGAAATCGACGGCAATGTCGGCGACCAGCATGTCGGCCTGCAGGCCCGGCTGATGTCGCACGCCATGCGCAAGTTCACCGGCGTCCTCAGTCGCACCAACACGGTGCTCATTTTCATCAACCAGATCCGCATGAAGATCGGGGTGATGTTCGGCAACCCGGAGACCACCACCGGCGGCAACGCGCTCAAATTTTACAGTTCCATCCGTATCGACATCCGCAAGACCACCCAGATCAAGGAAGGCCAGGATGTGATCGGCAACCTGACCAAGGTCAAGATCGTCAAGAACAAGGTGGCGCCGCCGTTCAAGCAGGCCGAATTCGATATCGTCTACGGCGAGGGCATCTCCAGGACCGGCGACCTGCTCGATCTGGGAGTGGCCCAGGGGCTGGTGGACAAGAGCGGCGCCTGGTACAGCTACCAGGACGAGCGCATTGGCCAGGGTCGTGAAAACGCCAAGAAATTCCTCAAGGAGCACCCGGAGATGATGGCCGAGATCGAGCGCAAACTCCGCCTCGCCCTGGGCATGCCGGTGGAGGGTGAGACACCGCCGGCGGAGCCGCCCGCGGCCTGACCCGCACCCGTCCCGCACCGGATCATCGCCCGGCTCCCTGTGCAAGCGGGCAGAGTCCTGGCGTTTTTGTCTGCGCCCGGACGGCGCCTGCCGGGTGCATCAAACGCCCACACGACGCGCTCCTTTTCCTTGCCTGCCGACCATTCCTGCCGTTTACCGGCACTGTGTCGGTCACCCCACCACCCTTTTCGGAGTTGAGCCCGGTGCGCCTTCATGTCCTGCAGCATGTCCCCTTCGAGGGGCTCGGCCATATCGACTCCTGGATCCGTCGCCGAGGGCACCGGCTGACCCTGAGCCGGCTCTACGAGGGAGCGAAATTGCCCGATCCGGAAGCGTTTGATCGCCTGGTCATCCTGGGCGGACCAATGAATATCCATGAAGAGGCTGCCTATCCCTGGCTGGTTGAAGAAAAGGCCCTGATCAAGGCAGCGCTGGCGGCCGGCAAATCCGCCGTGGGCATCTGCCTCGGGGCGCAGTTGCTCGCCGATGGACTGGGTTCACGGGTTTACGCCGGCAGTCACAGGGAAATCGGCTGGTTTCCGGTGCGCCTGACCGCCGCCGGCCAACGCACTGCCTTGACCGAGGGTCTGCCGGCGGTAACGACCGTGTTCCACTGGCACGGCGATACCTTTGACCTGCCTCCGGGCGCTGTCCACCTCTTCGAAAGCGAGGCCTGCGCCAACCAGGCCTTTCTCTTGGACAACCGCATCCTCGGTCTCCAGTTCCACCTGGAGTCGACCCCGGAAACTGTCCAGCAGTTGCTCACCCACTGCCGGGACGAACTCATTCCCGGCCCCTTCATCCAGGGCGTTGCGCAGATCGCCGACACCGTTCCCGAGCGGTTCGCGCGCATCAACAACCTGCTCGAAACCCTGCTCGACCGGTTGCCCTAGACCTATCCGACCAGCGGCCGGACGGTTCAGGTCCGGGTCCGCACCCCGGCTGTCTGCTCCCTGGCCCGAACCAACTCGGCCAGCAGACGGCAGCAGGGGGTGGCCACGCCGTGGCGCTCGCCCCGAGCGGCCACGTAGCCGACCATGGCATCCACCTCGGTGGGCTTGCCCTGTTCGATGTCCTGCAGCATGGACGGCCGATGGTGGTAGGTCGCGGGCACCAGTTGATCGTAAAACAGACGGCGGTAGAGTTCGGGCTCACTCCAGGGCAGCGTCCCGCCCATGGCCCGGATCACAGCAAAGGTCTCCGCGATCACCGTGTCCATGACCCTCCGGGCGGATGCGCTTTCGGCCAGGGCACCGTAATGGACGCCGAGCACGGCCCCCAGCGGGTTGAGGGCACAATTGTACAGGAGTTTGGCATAAAGGGACTGGTGAACGTCCGCCACCGCCAGGCTGGGCAGGCCGGCCCGGTCCAGCACCGCAGCCAGGTTCGCGGCCGCAGCAGGGATCGCCCCGCGCTCGCTGCCGCCGATGTGTACCCGGTCGGCCGACACGGTGATGCGGACGGTTCCCGGTGCCTCGATTTCAAAACCGGTGATCACCCGACCGGCCAGGCTGCGTTCCGTGCCCACAACGGCGATCAACTGCTCCAGGTTGCCGCAGCCGTTCTGCAGGGACACCACCGGGCAGCGGCAACCGGCGAGGGCAGCGATCTCCGCCACCGCGAAGGCGGTGTCGTAGGTCTTGGTGGTGAGCAGGACGTAATCGAACCGCTCGCCGTTCCGCCCCTGGAGGTCCGGCCACAGGGCCAGTTGACCGGGTGCTGTCCGGTACTCGCCGAAAATGCCGGTGACCCGCAGGCCTCCTGCCCGCATCGCCTCGATGTACCGCTGCCTGAGCACGAGGACAACCTCGTGCCCGGCCGCAGCCAGCAGGCAACCCAACGCCTGCCCCAGGGCCCCGGCGCCATACACCAAAAAATGCATCCTTTCATCCTCTCAGGAAAAACTGTTCCAGGACTCGTGCCCCCGGCTGCTGGTGACCCACATCGCCCGGGCGCGTCATCTCCCTGTTGCCCTGTGCCGACGGCACCGGAGACGCGGCCCATGCCTTCCAGGGAACACAAAAAAGCCCGCAATCGAAAATGATTGCGGGCTTCGCTGAATACTGGTGCCGAAGGCGAGACTCGAACTCGCACGACCGTGGGCCACTACCCCCTCAAGATAGAACAAATCTTTTAAAATTAATATATTATTGGCTATATTCGCACTTTTAATCGCATCAAGCATCAATTTTTCCAGACAAAATCGTCAGATGACAAACACTCAACCATTTCAAAAACAGCCCATTTGCCATTTATTTTCTGATAACCACCGAACCTCAGCCAGCTTGAGCAAGCTTTGAGGACGGGACTGCGTGTGGTCCGGTGCTGAAGATTAACCGCCACCACTACGCCATGGATAGTGGCATAGATGACGTTTGATCACTAAAAATATCAGCCTGCTGAGTTTGGGTGGCAATCAGATTCTGATTTTGATGATAATTCATTAAAAATTTTCAAAACTTTTTGCCTTGTTTCAGGATC
>ERZ1645187.122-NODE-122-length-72602-cov-10.539250_pt1 | contig 72602 bp, 62 predicted proteins | sample MGYA00575352_ERZ1645187 | MGnify/ENA primary metagenome ERZ1645187 (study PRJEB40837, sample SAMN11349314) | freshwater sediment metagenome | isolation source: river sediment | host: Sediment | place: India: Wazaribad , New Delhi | collected 2017-02-21 ... | reverse complement strand
GCTTCCCCAAACAAAAAGTGGAGGCATAATCATTTGATTAAGGCTTCACCTTACGGGAACAGGGGTTATCAACATGAAATATCGAACATTCCCCAGCCCTATTCTCGCTGAATGAAAAGCATAAAAAAAGGCTTTCGCGAATAACGTGAAAGCCTTTTTTGCAATGTCGAAACCTATTATTTTTTCAGCCATTTGTCGAGCCACTCGAAATAGACCCGTTGCCAAAGGATGCCGTTTTGTGGTTGCATCACCCAGTGGGTTTCGTCGGGAAAGAGCAGAAACTCGGCCGGAATGCCTTTTAACCTTGCACTGTTAAATGCGCCCATACCCTGAGTATAAGGAATCCTGAAATCTTTTTCGCCATGAATAACCAACAGCGGGGTATCCCAGTTTTGCACAAATTTATGGGGCGAAAACTGTTCGTAACTCTTTTGGGCCACGCTGTTTTTGAAATCCCAGTAGGCACCTCCGTAATCGAAATTGACAAACCACATCTCCTCGGTGGTCGAATACATCTGTTCGAAGTTAAAAATTCCGCAATGCGAAATAAAAGCCTTGAAACGGCCCTGATGTATTCCGGCCAGATAGTAAACCGAATAACCGCCGTAGCTTGCGCCTACCGCACCCAACCGCTCTTTGTCAACAAAGGGCTCGGCAGCAACCGAATCGATAGCCACCAGATAATCTTTCATATTCTGGCCGCCATAATCGCCCGAAATCTGTTCGTTCCATTCCTGTCCAAAACCGGGTAACCCGCGACGGTTTGGGGCAACGATAATATAATCGTTGGCCGCCATCATCTGGAAATTCCAGCGATACGACCAGAACTGGCTGACAGTACTTTGAGGGCCACCGCCGCAATACAACAGTGCCGGGTATTTCTTATTGGGGTCGAAGTGGGGTGGATAGATTACCCAAACCAACATTTTTTTGTTGTCGGTGGTGGTTATCCAGCGCTCTTCTACCTTTCCGAAAGTGAGTTGTTCCATCAAACCTTTGGTAACTGCGGTAATGGCTTCGTCTTTTCCGGTAGTAGCATCGACCCGATAAATCTCGGCCGGTTGCGACATCGAAACCTTACCGGCAATCAGTTGATTGCCGGCGGGAGCTACATTCATATAATCGTGAACGCCATCGGTAATCCGGTTGAACTGGCCATCGGCCAAATCGTAACGATAAATCTCGTCGGTGGCATGAATATCGGATATCAGCCAAACCGATTTGCTGTCGGCGCTCCAGTTCAATCCCTGAACATTCTGATCGAAGTTGAGCGAGCAATCTTTTTTCTCGCCGGTAGCGAGGTCGGCAATAAATAGACGGTTCTTATCGGCTTCGTACCCATCGCGGGCCATGCTTTCCCAAGCCAGATATTTTCCGTCGGGCGAGAAAGTTGGATTGATATCGTAACCCATCATTCCCTCGGTAAAGTTTTTGGTGGTTCCCGAAAGCAAATCGTAAATATAGATATCGGTGTTGGTCGAGAGTGCGTAGTCTATTCCGCTCTTCTTTTTGCAGGTGTAGGCAATTTGTTTTCCGTCGGCGCTCCAGCTAATTTGTTCCACCCCGCCCGAAGGTTTGTTGGGCGAGTCGAAACGTTCGCCTTCCATCAAATCTTTGTCGCCGCTCAGGCGCTTTCCGTCGAACGAAGCAATAAAAACATGCTGATAGGTATAATCGTGCCAGCTGTCCCAGTGGCGGTACATCAGGTCGGTTTCCAAACGGGCGTTTGCCTTAGGTAAATCGGGATACTTATCGTGAATGCTTTGGTCGAGCTTGACCGATTTGATATACATCACCATTTTGCCGTCGGGCGAGAACTTATAGCCCGAAATACCCCCTTCGACCGACGAGATCTGTTGGGCAGCAGAACCGTCAGGGTTGATTTCCCACAGTTGTGCATCGCCCGATACGGTTGAAATATAGTAAATCTTCTTTCCATCGGCACTCCAACAGGCTTCCGACTCACGCTCGGGCGTATCGGTAATGCGTTGGCTCTCGCCTCCGGCAACCGGAACAAGATAGAGGTCGCGATAGCCTTTGTTTTCCTGGATATTGAAATAGGTCACGTCGTACAAAACCGTTTGCCCGTCGGGCGAAACAGCAATGGTACCGACACGGCCAAACGACCAAAGCACTTCGGGTGTCATCACATCGGAATTCAACTTTGGAGTTGGGGGCACGTAATTGGTGGCCGATGGTTTGGGTGCTTCGGCACAGGCACCCCAAAGCAACCAACCTGTAATAAGAGCGACAGACGATAGTTTCATGAAGATATTGTTTTGAAAGAGGCAAAATAAACCTAAATCGTTGTAAAACCAAAGCAACAGGTGCAAAAACAGAAACAGCGTCTTGTGCTGCTGCACAAAAACGCTGTTTAGAGCGATTACCTGTCCATTTTTCTACAATTGGAACTTTGCCATAACCCCAAGTTTCGAACTGTTCACCGGGTTCTTCACATTCACCTCGTTGTCGTATCGGTAAAAGAGGTCAATCGCAAATTTCTTGCTGATGTTATATTCCAGGCCGGCGGTATAACGCCATTTATCAATTTCATTTCCTTTGGGATTATTAACCTGATAGTGCATCTCGACAGAGGCATAAGGGTTTACCGGGAAATTGGGGATATTGTAGGCCACCTCCAGTTTCGACCGGAGATAACTCTTCGGGTTATACTTGTAATTGCCTAAATCTTCGTCGCGGTAAGTCGTCAAAAACTTCTCGCGCAGCGAAACTTTTAACCGTCCGAACTTGTGGCCAGCCTGTAACCACGCGCCCAACCGGTGGCGGTTTTCGTAATAGCCGTCCTGCTGATTGTTGGCATAAATCCAGGTATAAAATGCACCGGCCTTGAAAGTTTTGTTCAACGAATAACTGGCACCAAGGGTAGTCATGGCCCTGTCGAATTCCGAAACATTTTGGTTCAGGCGAACCTCCTCTTCGAGCTGCACTTCAAACTTTTTGGTGAACTTCTTCGACAATTCGGCACCAAGGCTTAATCCAAAATCGTTATCCTGAGCTTTGGCCAATGGTACAACAAACAGCAGGCCAAGCAGCAATACAACGGACGATTTACAATTCATTTTTTTAAGATTAGAATATTAATAATTGGTTGTTGGTTAGTTCTGTGAGCCGTTAAAATCTCTGATTCGGGTAATGTTATCGGCAGTATTGACTTCGCGGCTGATATAAAAGACCTTCAGGTAAGCGACATCTTTCAAAAAATCGACTGACCCAATTTCGACATTGGTTACCTCCAGTCCGGTCCGTTGCTTCAAATCGACAATCAAATCGGCTTTCCTTTCGGGAAGAATCATTTCAATTTTTTCGTACACCACCAGTTTGCACGACACATGTTTCAACACCCGGTTGCTCTCCATCAGCCACGAAACCCCGATAAAGATGGCATTGGTCAAACCCAGTTCGATGTAGCTGACATTTTTGGCCAGCGCGTTGATAACCGATATCCCAATAATCGAAAAGAGATAAGTCATCTCGCGAATGGGCATGGCATCCGTTCGGTAGCGCAATATTCCAAAAATAGCAAAGAGGCCCAGCGCAAAACCGACCTGTAGCTTTACCGAATCGAGCATAAAAAGCAACATGAAAATGGTGGTGCTGGTAACGATAAAGGTGAAAAAGTAGTCGCGGCGACGGCTTTTGGGATAATAAAACAGTCGGATAATCAAACCGGTAACCAACAAGTTTATAACAAACCTGATAAGCAACAAGGTAAAATTATCGGGGTCGAAAGCCGTGTTGTAGTTTTTTAATTCCTCCAGTTCAACAAAAGGATTCATAACGAATGGATTAATTTATAAATGTATCTGATTTTTTGTTTATAAAGATTGCGTTTGGCCGCATCGTCGGTAAGCGAAATACCCAGACAATATTTGCTTACCCCGCGGGGGCGCACCCTGACTTGTGACAATATTTCGCGCATGGCCGATGGGTTTGTTCTATCCTGCTTCACCTCGATAATGGCCAGATTGGGCAACGAAGCATGTTGCCCGGTCCTTAAATTCTGAAACGAAATGTTGTAATCAATAGTCACCCGCTCGCTCATCGCGCTATTGACCAAAGTGATGCGGTTAAATCGGTTTTGCAATACCGGACGAAGCTCGTCCGGTGTAAAAACAGAATACTCCTGAATAAATTGGCCATCGACAATTAAGTCATCACCATCGTTGCAGTCGCAAAGTACCCGTTGTTTTACCGTACGCCCCGAATTGGTTTTACGTTTAAGCTCCAGAAAATTGATTCCCGAATCGAGATAACTCCTCACCCGCCATTTGATACGGTTGAGTTTCCCGTTCAAATGGGTGGTGTAGAGTTTCAGGTCGGCGGTATCGAGATAGACCGTTCCGTAATCGGCCTGACATTCACCCCCAATTTGCTGAACAGAGTATTGCAGATCCGCCTGCTGAAAGAGTTTGCGAAGAAGATGCGCCGGGAGCAGAAATTTGGTGTCGGTGCGGTTCATCAACTTCACCTGCGACATCTCTTCCAGTGATATTCTCCTCATCGAGGCGATTTCGTTCGAGAAATCGAGCGATGCAGCTTGCGCCGATGGTGCCCGGTGTTTAGCAGGCACCTCCATTTTTGACAATAGAAATGAATCGCTGCGCTGTAGCGTTATGGCAACTTCCATGATTATTTGTAGGTGTATTCGTACACTTTCTCAACTTTGTAACGTCTGTCGGGAAATTGGGAGATCTCCTTTACCAACTCGCCATCGGCATTGTATTCGAAGACTGACAGTTTTTCGATCTTGCCTTTCGAGCCATATTTCACCGCTTTAACACACTGCTTTTCGCTGTTGTATTCGTAAATAATCTTCGATTTGACCACCCCGTCGGCAAAATATTCCGTCTCTTCCGTTTTAAGACCTTCGGCATTGAAAAGGGTTGTATGGTCGAGTTCTTTGGCATGATTGACGATATTGTATTCGGTTGTTTTAACAATCTGCTTCTTCTGAGCGGGTTGGGCAACGGCAAATGCCACTGTCAGAGAGACAAGAATCCCTGTGAAAAACATTTTTTTCATTGTGGTTGTAATTAGCTTTCGTTGCAAAGATAAGTTTCTGCCCAACATAATAAAGCGATTGTTTTTTTATTTGATTCCCTCGAGGCTGAGGCCCTGCGTTGTTTTTGCTTATGATGAGGTTGGGGTTCGCCGGGTTGCTTGAACAACGACAAAACAACAGATTAACCTGACAAAAATATGGACAAGCAAAATCCGGGGCTATATTAACACTGCATTGGGTCGCCACTCAAACGAAGAATATGGGGCTTTATCCGGGAGTCACTCCGCAGCAGCTTTTCTCAGTCTTCGAAGGTGCACCTGATAAACCAATTCAATCGCTCCTTGAATCATTTCCCGAACAAATGAAAGCTTTTCAATCGAATCTCATCAATAAAAGAAAAACCCGCTACCGGAATGGCAGCGGGCAAATCAACAATTGGAATTTGACATCGTTAATAATCGAGCGTATACGGAACCTCTATTATTTTTCCATCGTAGTCGGTATACCTGATATTGAATTTTATCTGGCTCTGAGCCGGATTCTTTATCGGGTTCAGTTTAAAACTGGCATAACCATACACCGGATACCGTTCGTCGTCGCCACGGGCATTGTGCCTTAGTTCGAAAATTTTGGGTGTAGCAATGCCATCCCCTTCATTGATATCGAGCAGGTTGAGGTAATGGGTCGACCCTTCGGTGTAAAATTTAAAATCGACATTCAGAATACTGTCGGCAGTAATCCAGGTATCGCGCACAATAATCGGGTCGGAACCCATGCTGTCAAGCGAAACCTCGCCCAGTTTCGAAATATTCTTGTACAGGATATTCTTCATATCGAGAATCTTGACATAATAGGTTTTCGAACCGTCTTCGTTTACTTTGTCGTCGAGCGGATTAACACTTACCATTACACGCTGGTTATCGTGTGTTTTAAACCAGGGCACATCGGTTGCCAACGGTATGGCTTTATCGCCGCTGTCGAGCAGAATCTCGAAAGAATTATCATCAGATGTGCTACCGGTTTTCTGTATCACACCAAAATCGATCATAAAATCGCCAATCGAATAACCATCGTCATCGTTACACGATGCGAATACAAAACCTGCCAGCACAACAGCCAGCACGATTTTTCCTTTTTGAATCAAGCTGTTCATAATAGTTACAATAGTTGTAGTTCTACTTTTCAGATGAAGCAACCTTTGTTATGGTTGCTCAAGGCATTATTTTTTTACGCGAATGCCATGCAAATGCTTTCAAAAGCAGTTTCAAAAATTATGCCCCGGAAAACTTTAAATGCTTAAAAAAATTTAAAAATTGATACAATTTATTTATCTACAATACAATAATCAACTACCTCATGAAAACTTCATTTTATATTTTTGGCGAAACAAACAAAAAATTTGACTTAATAGTATGAATGACTATTTTTGTAGTGAACTAAAATTCAAACCGATGAAATCAAACAGACTACTCACTTTGTTCGGCGTATTGTTATTTTTGACGCTATCGCAAAGCGCCTTCTCACAAAACAAAATCACATTGGATGTCAACCATAAAGGGGCTAAAATAGACAAAGCCATTTATGGCCATTTTGCCGAACACCTGGGCAACTGCATTTATGGTGGAATTTATGTTGGCGAAAACTCTTCAATTCCCAACACCAGAGGTTACCGCAACGATGTAGTGAAAGCTTTACAGGAATTGAAAGTCCCTCTGCTTCGCTGGCCTGGCGGCTGTTTTGCCGATACTTATCACTGGAAAGATGGAATTGGCCCGAAGAGCGGACGTCCGTCCATTATCAATGTACATTGGGGCGGAGTGACCGAAGACAATAGTTTTGGCACACATGAATTTCTCGATTTCTGTGAATTGATTGGAGCCGATGCCTATGTCAACCTGAATGTTGGAACCGGTACCGTACAGGAAGCTGCCGAATGGATGGAATATGTTACCTCGTCGAACGAAAGCCCTATGACAAAGTTAAGGAAGCAAAATGGCCGCGAGAAACCCTGGAATGTTCGTTATTGGGCAGCCGGAAACGAAACATGGGGTTGCGGGGGCAATATGCGTCCGGAGTATTATACCGACCTTTATCGCCAATATGCTTCTTTTATGAGAGCTCCCGGCATTTATCGCATCGCCAGTGGTGCAAGCGATTACGACTACAACTGGACTGAGGTAATGATGCGCGACAGTAAAGCCCGCAATATGATGGAAGGAATCTCGCTCCATTATTATACCATTTGCCACGACTGGAGCAAAAAAGGATCTGCCACTCAGTTCAGCGAGGAAGAATGGTTCACCACTATGGAAAAGACATTAAAAATGGAAGAACTGGTAACCAAACACTCGGAGATTATGGACAAATACGATCCGGAGAAAAAAGTAGGGTTACTGGTCGACGAGTGGGGTAACTGGTTCGATGTTGAACCTGGCACCAATCCCGGATTCTTGTATCAGCAAAATACGCTTCGCGATGCCCTTGTAGCAGCAATCAACCTCAACATTTTCAACAACCATGCCGACCGTGTCAGAATGAGCAATATTGCACAAATGATCAACGTTTTGCAATCGGTTATCCTTACGCGGAACGACAAAATGGTGCTGACCCCGACCTACCACGTTTTCAAAATGTTCAATATCCATCAGGATGCCACTTTAATCCCATCCAAAATTGAATGTGAAAAATTCAGCATGAATGGAAAATCAATCGATGCCGTTTCTGCTTCTGCATCTGAAAAAGATGGTGTGATAAGCATCACCCTGTGTAACCTCGATTTGAACAAGAGCCAGAAAATTAGTTTCGATTTGAGTGGTTTCAACCCCAAAACAGTTTCAGGGAAAGTGATTACAGCCGATAAGATGAATGCCTGCAATGATTTCGACAAGAAAGATGAAGTAGTCATTGCCGATTTCAACCGTGCCAAACTGAATAAAGGTTTGCTTGAAGCCGAGCTGCCAGCCAAGTCTGTCGTTTTGATTCAACTGTATTAAACCAATATTATCCATCCACAAATAACCTTTGCATTTTATTAATGCTGCAAAGGTTATTTTTTTTAAATTTATACTACCTTTGCAGTAGGATTTATTTTGTCAAATGAAGGTTAAACGCATCATATCATCAGTTTTACACCTTGCAATCGCAGCCATATTTCTGTTATCGGCCAGTGGTTACAAGGTTTACCTTCATCATTGCAACAGTTCCAATACTACTGAGATTTCATTTTTTGTAAGTAGTTTTTCGTGCCAACATCCTCTGGAAAAGACAGATGGTTCAGAAATTTCACATGTAGGCTGTAGCGGCGTTGGTGGGGAGCAAATCTCCGGCAATGAGGATGGCTGTTGCAATACTGATTCTTCTTTTTACAAAATATCGGATAAATACGATAGCCGAACACAAACGCTACAGATAAGCCTATCGCCTGTAATGTTTGAGCAGCCAACTTCAACTGTTGAGTTAAAGGAAGCTGTTGAATTAATGGTCAAGCCACAATATTACCAACCGCCACCACCGGTTCAAGGTTCGGATATGATCGTTATTTTCCATCAACTTAAAATCGCACATTTGTCATAATTCTACCGTTTCCCAAACGTTACTAACCTTTTTATTACAGGTTAATTAAAGAATTATGCAATGAAAAAATATCATTTATTTTTACTCCTTCTGTTACAAGCGGCATTGCTACATGCACAAACAATCGAAGGTAAAGTCAGCGAATTAGCTGATGGAGAAAAGGTTCCACTACCTGGAGCTACAATATTCTGGGTTGGCTCAACCATCGGGACAACTACTGCATCCGACGGAACTTTTTCGCTTAAGAAAAATTCGAAATACAATAAATTAGTCGCCAGTTTTGTAGGCTATGCCAGCGATACCATAGCTATCCCGAATGCAGACAACCCCCTGGAATTTATACTGGCCCCGAATGCCCAAATTGATGAGGTTCAAGTTATCGGACGTGAGCCGGGAACGCAAATGTCGCGGATGACAGCTATCCAGCAGCAGGTCATTTCCGGGGCTGAACTGCGCAAAGCAGCCTGCTGTAACCTTAGCGAAAGCTTTCAAACCAATGCATCGGTCGATGTCAATTATTCCGATGCAGTAACCGGGGCCAAACAAATTCAGTTGCTCGGACTGGCAGGTACTTATACCCAGATGATGACAGAGAATATCCCCAACCTGAGAGGTTTGGCAGGTGTTTACAAACTGGGATATGTTCCTGGTTCGTGGATGGAATCGATACAGGTTTCGAAAGGGACTTCGCAGGTGGTAAATGGTTACGAATCGACGACAGGTCAAATCAATATTGAATACAAAAAACCAACTGATAAGGATAGGATTTACGCCAATGGTTATGTCAATAATTTTGGAAAATATGAATTGAACGCCAATAGTGCATTTAAAGTCAGTGATAAATCACAATCAATTGTACTTGCCCATTTCGAGAATCTCGGTGTCATAAACGATCACAATCACGATGGTTTTACTGACGATCCGTTGGTTCGGCAATACAATTTGATGAACCGGTGGTTTTATCATCCCAATCAAAATGTGGAAATGCGATTTGGCTTCAGTGTGCTCGACGAAGATCGCCGTGGCGGACAAACAGCCTTTCTAAAAGATAATCATCCTGAATCGTCGTCAGCTTATGGAACCGGTATCAAAACCCAACGGTATAATGTTTACTCCAAAACAGGCTTCTTTTTTAAAGATCCGTCAACAAGTATCGGAATAATTGCCGATGGGACCTACCATCACCAGGATGCTTTTTTTGGTTTAAACAAATATGAAGGGACTCAAAAATCTCTATATATCAATTCAATACTGCAAGCGCCCGTAGTAAAAACAAAAAACAATGTCGAACAATTGCTAAACACCGGGATAAGCCTTCAACTGGATAATTTCGACGAGGTGTTAAACGACAGTCTTTTCAAACGCACCGATGCAATTCCGGGTATTTTTGCCCAGTACACATTGTCTATCGGCACTACGTTTTCGCTGATTGCCGGATTACGAGGCGATTACACCGACAAAGAAGGATTTATCGTTACGCCCAGATTTCATTTACGAAAAGCTTTCGACGAAAACAGCAATACCGTTATTCGATTGTCAGCCGGACGTGGTTGGAGACAGCCCAATCTGGTTTCGGAGAATCTGTCGTTATTGGCCAGCAGCCGCCAGGCAGTTGTATCGCCCTACCGCAATTTCGAAGATGGCTGGAATTTCGGGACCAGTTTGCTTAAAAACATCACCATAGCCGGTCGTACGCTCACCGCAAGCATCGATTTTTACCATACACTCTTCAACCGGCAGATTATTGCCGACATCGATATCAATCCCCAAAAGATTTATTATTACGAACTCGACGGACGCTCCTACTCCAACAGTTTTCAGGCAGAAGTGAAGTATTTTTTGCTTGAGAATCTTGAGTTGACAGGGGCTTACCGTATTAATGATGTTAAGGTTACTACTGATGGAAAACTGCAACAGAAGCCATTCACGTCGAAATACAAGGGTTTGATTTCAGCATCGTATGCCACACAAAACCATCACTGGAAATTCGATCTGACAGCTCAGTTTAATGGTCCGGGAAGAATTCCTTCAACATCTTCAAACCCCGATCATTATCAACGTCCCGAAAGTTTTGAGGCCTATACTTTAATGTTTGCTCAGGTTACGCGCTCTTTCAAACGTTTCGATCTATATATCGGCAGTGAAAACCTTACTGGCTATACGCAAAAGCATCCGGTCATTGCCAGTGAAGATCCCTTTGGCCCCTATTTCGATGCATCAATGATTTGGGGCCCGTTAAGCGGAAAAATGTTTTACGCCGGATTTCGATATAAACTATTTTAAAAAAAGGAAATAATGAAAAAAACAATTCTACAAATGATTCTGGTTCTGGCCATTGCACTGTCAGTCCCAACCCTGCTGATGGCCCAGAGCAAAGCAAAGTCTGAAACTGTAACCATAAAAACATCAGCCATTTGCAATACTTGTAAGCAACGTATTGAGAACGATCTTTCGTTTGCTAAGGGAGTAAAAAAAGTGACACTCGACCTGAAAAGCCAGAATGCCACAGTATTGTACGATCCGGCCAAAACCAATCCTGATGCCGTGCGAAAGGCTATTACCCTGATTGGTTATGATGCCGATACGCTGACAGCCGACGAGAAAGCATACAATAAACTGCCCGGCTGCTGTAAAAAAGACAATCTTCCTCATTAATATTGAAGACTGCCGGTATAACCGGCAGTTCTTTTTTAATAACGTTATGAATATTGTAAAACAGCATTAGACGCAGAATATCAAATCACATTTCAAAAATTTAATCTTAGCCAAACATCGTCACGTCAAAAACATCTATCTTGCACTTAAAATTGAATAAATGGGACGGGAGTTTCTTGAGATAATATTTCTGTGCGGAGTGGTGTTGCAGGCCCATCTACGCACCTATTATGTACAATACTATAATTCAGCCCGAAAGGAGAATTTTTTTACGAAAAAAGAGAAAATTTTCCTTGGGCTTGTTTTCATTGGCTTTTACCTGCTTCCCATTTTCTACATCTTCACAACATGGTTTGCGGCTATCGATTATACCCTTCCCAAATGGACTGGCATTCCGGCTACTGCACTCTTTGTCTTCGGCATCTGGTTATTTTTCAGATCGCATGCTGACTTGGGAAAATACTGGTCTCCTGGATTGGAGTTGAAAGAAGATCATCAACTGGTCAAAACAGGCGTTTTTACCCATATTCGCCATCCAATGTATGCATCATTCATCGCCATTGCCATCGCACAGGTATTCATGTTACAAAACTGGCTGGTTGGACCATCATTTTTACTTTCGGCATTACCACTGTACCTCAACCGGGTCAACCGCGAAGAAAAACAGTTGATCAGCCGCTTCGGCGCTGAATATCGCGATTACATGAAAGAAACCGGAAGGATATTTCCACGCGAAGAAATTGTAAAAGAATTTATCTACAGCAGGTTACCTGAAAAAATCAGAGAAAAAGTAAAGGGGCAGTGAGAACCGCCCCTTTCTTTAACCTAACTAAACCAATAAGACTAACTAAATCCAAACCTATTCTAAAAACACTACACAAAAATATGTTGTAGAACATGAATTTAAGTTAATTCAATATTAAATCTGTAATAAGTCATTTTTAATCCACTAAAAAAGGAGCCTCAAGGACTCCTTCTCATTGCGCTCGAACTATTTCTTTTCGGGAGCCGGGCCATTGTCTTTGGCTATCGCTTCGCGCATAGCAGTGTCGGCACTAATATTTTGATACTTCATATAGTCCATAATCCCTAGGTTACCACTACGGAAAGCTTCAGCCATAGCCAGAGGAATCTGCGCTTCGGCTTCGATAACTTTTGCACGGGCTTCCTGCGCTTTTGCCTTCATCTCCTGCTCCAGGGCGACTGCCATTGCACGTCGTTCTTCGGCACGGGCCTGAGCAATATTCTTGTCTGCTTCGGCTTGATCCATTTGTAAAACGGCTCCAATATTTTTACCAATATCGATATCTGCAATGTCAATCGAAAGAATTTCAAAAGCAGTACCTGCATCTAATCCCTTCTGCAGCACCACTTTCGATATTGAGTCTGGGTTTTCGAGAACCTCCTTGTGTGAAGCTGACGAGCCTATTGATGAAACTATCCCTTCGCCTACGCGAGCCAGAACAGTCTCTTCACCGGCACCACCAACAAGTTGGCGGATATTGGCCCTTACCGTAACACGGGCTTTACAAATCAACTGAATACCGTCTTTGGCAACAGCCGATACCGGCGGGGTATCAATCACTTTCGGATTAACCGACATTTGAACGGCATGAAAAACATCACGCCCGGCGAGGTCGATGGCAGTTGCCATATTGAATGTTAATGGAATATTCGCCTTTTCAGCTGAAACCAACGCATGAACAACGCTCTCTACACGTCCACCAGCCAGATAATGCGCTTCCAGCTGGTCGCGCTTAATCCCCTCGAGGCCTGCTTTATGAGCTTCAATCATAGCCCTGACAATTACACCCGGGGGTACCTTACGGAAACGCATCAGGAATAGCTGCATTAGCGAAATGCTTACACCCGATACCAGTGCCGAGAACCAAAGTCCAATCGGGATAAAGTACAAAAACAGCATTAGTCCTACCAATACTGCAATCACGATACCAATCATGCTGGGAATTACCATCTTTTATATTATTTGTTTAACAATGATATGATTTTCGGATATTTTGACAATCTCAATTTCGGAGCCTTCGGGAATATAATTTCCTACCGATTTTCCTTCGGCCACATAACCGTTTACCTCAATTTTTCCCATTGGAGCCAATCGTCCCAATGCTTTACCTTTGTCGCCGACATTGATTTTGCTATATTCTATTTGATTCACTTTTCCGTCGATAACCGACTCGAGCTGCATTTTTCTGCCAGCTTTTGTTTTAAAAAATTTCATGAAAAGTACCGGTAACAAAACGATAAGCGCCACCAAAACTCCTATCCCGGCCCATATGCCATAGTTAATAAAGGCCAGATATACACTGTAGCCCAATATGCCGATAGCTGCCACACCAAATACGGTAAATCCCGGTATGACCGCCAATTCAAGCATCAGCATTACAATCCCAAGTACAATCAGCGCCAAAATAATCAGTATGGTCATATCCTTTGTTGTAAATTATTCAATGACAGCTTTTAGGTCGCGTTGAGCCAAAGCTCTGCGCATAGGCGTTAAATACTCTTTCGAACCATTCTTCACATCGCAACGCTCTTTATAATGAATTAGGTAGGTACACTGCGTTGCCTGAATCTCATCCATTTTGCATATTTCCATCAGCGCATCAATAACATAATCGAATGTATGGTAATCGTCGTTATACAACACAAGACTGTATCCCGAACCAATATTTTCATCAGTTAAATTACTGCTTTCCAGCGACTTTTCAACATTAAAATAAATCTTCTTCATTAAAATCGGCTTAAGTCAATCACAGATACTAAACAACCCGAATATAATAAAATATTTATTTGTTGCTATCCTTTTTTAGCGTTTCTGCAACAGGCACTTTGATCCCATTTTTGTAGGCAACCAAAAATGCTCCTTTAGCGCCTTCGAGGACCAACTGATCCTTCAATTTGCGGGCATCATCGTAATTTTGAAAGTTCCCGACAGTGTACACTTCATATTTTTTTTCGTCGGTATAATGATCTATCTTCCTGAGTTTTGAAAGTTTTGACAACAGCGTTTTGAAAGTGGGTGTTAACACACCATTTCTGAAAGAACCGATTTGAACCTTATATTCAACCATTTCTTTTGCATTTTCAACCGCTTTTCCCTCTTCAGCTTGTTCAATTTCGGGCTCTGATGGCAGAACAACAGGCTCAGGTACAGGACGGGCAGCTTCAGCAGCTGCTTTCTCGGCTGCCAGTTGAAGGGCAACCACGCGCTCTTCGTCTCGCTTAGCCAACATATTCTTGAAATCGATTTTAATCTGATCTTCCGCTTTATCCCACCAGGCCGATTCTTTCACACGGGCTTGTTCGAATAATTTTTCGCGGTCGCGTAGCAATTGATACGATTTTTGTTCACCACCAATGATTTGTTGGACCAAATCGAGGCGGGTACTCACCATTGCCGTTTTTTCATGGGCTTTGCGCAACGAATCCAACACCGTTATAATCGAGTCGTTTTGCCCGGTAACCACCCATGCTTTTGTAAACAATACTTTGCCAGCCTCACTCCTAAAGTCGTCAATTGAATGGTATACAAACTCTTCGTTGACCTGAAAGTTGAGCCACGCATTCTTAAGTTCGTCAGGAATGGGATAATTTTTCAAGTCGGGTTGCGACGTGCTTTTTTTGGCAGAATCGCCAAATACTTCATTTTGATTGTTGCCATTTTTGACCTGAAAGGGATTAATTTTCTTTCGGCACAAATCGATATAATAGTCTAAGTTCAAATTTTTACGTTCCTGTTTTCCGGCAAGACCGGAAAAACGGTCGTAAAAGTCCATTGCCTCCTGCCAGTTTTCGAGAGCATGAAAATAGTTGGCCATGTAGAAATTAGAATTCGATGGTGTTTTGTCGACAATGGCGTTGAGCAATGCCTCCTTTGCGGCAGTTTCGAAAAGGTTATTTTTTACCAGCGATACCCCGTAATAGTAGTTATACATCGCATTGTCGGGGTTTGTTCGGATGAGTTGGGCAAACAATGGTAAAGCCTTTTCGTAATTACCCAGTTCGAAATACTCTTTGGCAAGCGTTTCATTCCCAACCTTCTCCTGCGCTGTAACTGCAAAACTCACCGAAACAAGAATCAATAACAAAAATGTTAATCTGTAAATATTGGCTAAAATCTTCATGTTCTTCGATCAATTAGTAATCAGTCATAAAAATAAACATTTTGACAGTTTTTCGCATCCCGACAGGAAATATTCCCGTATATCTGTTACAAAGGTTGGATATTATTGTCAAAATAAAATTATATTTGTTTAACAGACTAAGTTATTATTGATTATGAAACAAATAGTTGAAGGCTCTAAAGCACCCGATTTTCAGGGAAGAAATCAACATGGCGAAACTATTTCGCTGGCTGGTTACCATGGTAAGAAGTTAATTCTTTATTTTTATCCCAAAGATAACACGCCTGGCTGCACTGCCGAAGCCTGTAACCTGAGCGAGAACTACGATTACTGGCTCACAAAAGGTTACGAGGTGGTTGGAGTAAGCCCCGACAGCGAAACATCGCACCAAAAGTTTGCCGACAAATTTGGGTTGAAGTTCAATTTAATTGCCGATACCGAAAAGGAAATTTTACAAGCGTACGGCGCGTGGGGCGAAAAAAAGAACTATGGCAAGAGCTACATGGGCGTTTTGCGGAAAACTTTTGTTATCGATGAAAATGGCGTTATCGTTAAAATATTCGAAAAGGTTGACACAAAAGAACATTCAAACCAGATAATCAAAGCATTAAAAGTTTAGATATCCCAATTATGGCAAAAGAAGAACAGCAGAAATCAGCCAATCTCGAAAAGCTGAAGGCATTACAATTAACAATGGACAAGATTGAGAAAAGCTATGGCAAAGGCTCAATCATGCGGTTAGGCGACAAAGCCGTCGAAGATGTACCGGCAATTCCATCGGGTTCCATCGCCCTCGATATTGCACTCGGTATTGGCGGGTACCCCAAAGGAAGGGTCATCGAAATATTTGGCCCCGAATCGTCGGGTAAAACCACGCTGGCCATCCACGCAATCGCCGAATCGCAAAAACAGGGAGGAATCGCAGCCATTATCGATGCCGAGCATGCTTTCGACCCGACATATGCCCGCAAGCTGGGTGTCAATATCGACGAATTGTTGATTTCGCAGCCCGACAACGGTGAGCAAGCCCTCGAAATTGCCGATAACCTGATTCGCTCAGGTGCAATCGACATCATCGTAATCGACTCGGTAGCGGCTCTTACGCCAAAAGCTGAAATCGAAGGTGAGATGGGCGATTCTAAAATGGGACTTCAGGCAAGGTTGATGTCGCAGGCATTGCGAAAACTGACTGCCAACATCAGCAAAACACGCACTTGCTGCATCTTTATCAATCAGTTACGCGAAAAAATCGGTGTCATGTTTGGCAACCCCGAAACCACTACAGGTGGTAATGCGTTGAAGTTTTATGCTTCGGTCAGGCTCGATATCCGCAGGATTGGACAGCTTAAAGATGGTGAAGAGGTTCAGGGAAGCCATACCCGCGTTAAAATTGTAAAAAACAAAATTGCCCCTCCGTTCCGCAAAGCCGAATTCGACATTCTGTATGGTGAAGGGATCTCCAAAACCGGAGAGATCATCGATCTGGGAGTCGAATTAAACATTATCAAGAAAAGCGGCTCGTGGTTTAGCTATGGCGAAACAAAGTTGGGACAAGGACGTGAAAGCGTACGAACGTTGCTCCACGACAATCCCGAATTGGCCGAGGAACTCGAGAAAAAGATTGCCGAATCGTACACTCCGGCACTTGAAAAATAAAATTAACATCAATTCTCGCAGAAATCTGGGCCGTTCATTCAACGGTTCAGATTTTTTTTTGACTTTTGTAAAACGAACAGATTTATAATTTATCAGTAAAATCCCATGAAAATATTAAAATTCGGAGGAACATCCGTAGGTTCTGACGAAAATGTAAGAAAAATAAGCCAAATTGTAGAAGCACAACAGACCGATATTATTGTTGTGGTAAGTGCATTGGGTGGTGTAACCGATCAACTATTGGCCATGGCTACAGCAGCCTCATCGGGCAACGAATTTATGCCGACGATGAAGGAAATCAAAGAACGCCATGAAAAGATGATAGAAAATCTGTTCACTGAGAGTAAATTACATCAGACATTGCAAACAATTCGTCCACTTTTTGACGATATTGAAAAAATCATTGAAGGGATTAAGCTGATAGGCGAACTTACGCCCAAAACACTGGACAAAGTCCTTAGCTTTGGCGAACGGCTCTCCTCTTTAATAATCAGCAATTTTCTGAACGCTAAGCTAATCGACGCTGTTTCATTGATTAAAACCGACCGTAATTTTGGCAGGGCCAGTGTCGATTTCGATGTAACCTATCAGAATATCAAGAATGAATATGGCACTTTTAACGGGATTGCTGTGGCTCCTGGCTTTGTCGCCTCAGCTTTTGATGGGACAATAACAACTTTAGGACGAGGCGGCTCAGATTACACCGCAGCACTGTTTGCAGCCGCACTTAGTGTCGAAAAACTGGAAATCTGGACCGATGTCGATGGCTTTATGACTGCCGATCCGCGTGTAATCAGTAAAGCTTACACCATTCCGATGCTCACCTATTCTGAAGCGATGGAACTTTCGCACTTCGGGGCAAAGGTAATCTATCCACCGACTATTCTGCCCGTTTATCAAAAGGCTATTCCTGTTCAGATTAAGAATACGCTAAACCCAGAACATGAAGGAACCCTGATTTGTCAGTCGAAGATGAATGGTAAAGATCATCCCATTAAAGGGATATCCTCCATCTCAGAAATTACACTTATAACCGTTCAAGGACTTGGGATGGTGGGGGTTACCGGCATTTCAATGCGACTGTTCGGCGCGCTGGCCAAAGAGGAAATCAATGTTATTTTAATTTCGCAAGCCTCATCCGAAAACTCTATCAGTTTTGCCATCGACACAAAATTTACTGAAACAGCCAACGAAGCAGTCCGAAAAGAGTTTGAACGCGAAATTTCATCAGGACGCATCAACAAAATATCGATAGAAAGCGACCTCTGCATCGTTGCCATTGTTGGCGAAAACATGAAACATTCGGCCGGTATCGCCGGAAAATTGTTCTATACGATTGGAAAAAACGGAATCAATGTGGTGGCTATCGCGCAGGGAGCCTCAGAACAAAATATCTCGTGGGTAGTCAAAAAGAGCGACTTACGCAAAACCTTGAATGTTGTACACGAATCTTTTTTCCTTTCACCATATATCGAACTCAATATTTTTCTGGTTGGAATAGGCACTGTTGGCCGCGATTTATTGCAACAAATCAGTCTGCAGCAAGAAAAGCTAAAAAAAGAGCTAAGATTAAAACTGCGCATTGCCGGGGTAGCCAATTCACGCAAAATGATTTTTGACCGCGAAGGCCTTGAACCGATGAAAATAAAAGAGCTACTTGATGATTCGAACGAAAAATCTGACTTGACAAAATTTTGCCAAATCATGACTGAGATGAATATGTTCAACTCAGTATTTGTCGATTGTACGGCCGACCAATCGGTGGCCAACCATTATCAGTCCGTGTTATCCAATTACATTTCAATTGTAGCCGCCAATAAATCAGCTGCTTCATCAGAATATAGCCGATATCATGAATTGAAAGAAACTGCGGCCCGTAACGGGGTGAAGTTTCTCTTTGAAACCAATGTTGGTGCAGGTTTGCCTTTGATTTCGACTATCAACGATTTGCGCCGCTCGGGCGACCGCATTCTAAAAATCGAAGCAGTCCTGTCGGGAACCCTGAACTTCATTTTTAACACCATAAGCAGCGAGATTCCCCTCAGCAAAACTATCCGTCTGGCAAAAGAAAAAGGATATTCTGAACCCGATCCGAGAATCGACCTCAGCGGAATAGATGTGGTGCGCAAGTTAGTCATTCTGGCTCGCGAATCTGGTTATACCACTGAACAGGAAGATGTTGTAAACATCCCATTTATTCCTGAGCAATATTTCAAATCGTCGATGGAAGAGTTCTGGAGTACCATTTCTGAGATTGACGAAAGTTTCGAAACACAAAGGCTGAAACTCGATAAAGAGAAGAAGAAATGGCGTGTGGTTGGCGTAATGGAAGGCGAAAAGGCCTCGGTTTCATTGCAACAGGTAGGGCCCGGCCATCCGTTTTACGATCTTGAGGGAAGCAACAATATTATTCTGCTTACCACCGAGCGCTACAACGAATATCCGATGCAAATCAAAGGTTATGGAGCCGGCGCAGCCGTTACGGCAGCCGGTGTATTTGCCGATTTGATTAAAGTATCGAACATTTAATCAATCAATTGCTGAAGAAGATGAAATATATAGTTGTGCTGGGCGATGGTATGTCCGACCAACCTGAAGCGGAGAAAAATGGTCTCACGCCGTTGATGGCCGCCAATACTCCCAACATGGACAAGTTGGCTGCAATGGGTTGCAGCGGCTTGCTTAAAACCATTCCGGACAAGTTGCATCCCGGTAGCGAAGTTGCCAATCTGGCCGTGCTGGGATACGATGTCGAAGCTGTTTTCGAAGGACGTGGTGTAATTGAAGCCGCCAGCATGGGCATAGCGCTCGATACAGGCGATCTGGCCCTTCGGTGTAATTTGGTTTGTATCGAAGGGTTAAAAATCAAAAACCATTCGTCGGGACATATTTCAACCGAAGAATCGGACGAGTTGATTGCTTATCTGAACCAACATCTCGGGAACGAAAATATCCGCTTTTATACCGGCGTATCGTACCGCCATTTGCTGGTTATCAAAGGAGGCAACAAAGCCGTGAAATGCACCCCCCCACACGATGTTCCGGGTGCGGAGTGGCTACCGCTCCTTCCGATTGCTTCAACCCCAATCGCAGAAAATACAGCAGCCCTGCTGCGCCAGCTTACCCACGATTCGCAAAAACTGTTGGCAAACCATCCTGTAAATTTGAAAAGAAAAGCAGCAGGAAAAGATCCCGGCAATTCAATTTGGGCATGGTCGCCGGGATATAAACCAAAGATGCAGACGCTGAGAGAACTCTTCGGAATCAACAGCGGCGCTGTAATCTCGGCTGTCGATTTGATACAGGGCATTGGCGTATATGCCGGGCTCGAAATCATTAAAGTGAAAGGGGCAACCGGCCTCTACGATACCAATTACGAAGGGAAAGCAGAAGCGGCCATTCAGGCTATCAAAGAAAAAGACTTTGTTTATCTGCATGTTGAAGCCAGCGACGAAGCCGGTCACGAAGGCGACTGGGATTTAAAAGTCCGCACAATTGAATATCTCGACCAACGTATTCTGAGCTATCTAATAGACAAAACTTCCAAAATGGAGGAACCTGTTGCCATTGCACTTCTGCCCGACCACCCAACACCATGGAAGTTAAAAACCCACACCCGCGATGCGGTTCCATTCGTCATTTACAAACCCGGTAATCAAGCCGACAATGTGACCCGCTACGACGAGGAAGCGGCCAAATCGGGAAGTTACGGTACGCTCCCAAGCCGGATGTTTATGGAAAATTTAATCAGCGATTAACCGATGAAATACTACAGCACCAACCATCAGTCGCCGCAAGTCGATTTGATGACTGCCGTTACCAAAGGGCTTGCTCCCGACAGGGGGCTTTATATGCCCGAACGCATTGGGAAGTTATCCAAAGCGTTTTTCGACAATATTTCCAATCTCACTTTTCAGGAAATCTCGTTCGAGGTGGCCAAATGCTTCTTTGGAGAAGATATTCCCGAAGAAAAACTGAGGGAGATTGTATTCGACACTTTGAATTTCGACACCCCCATTGTAGCGGTTGAAAAAGATATCTATTCGCTCGAGTTGTTTCATGGCCCGACACTGGCTTTTAAAGATGTTGGCGCCCGTTTTATGGCAAGGCTGCTCTCTTATTTCCTGTCGGAAAGCAAAAAGACGGTTCATGTATTGGTGGCCACTTCGGGCGATACCGGCAGCGCGGTAGCTAACGGCTTTTTAGGAGTACCGGGCATCCGGGTACATGTGCTGTATCCCAAAGGGAAAGTAAGCGAGATCCAGGAAAAACAGTTTACCACCCTCGGTCGAAATATTACTGCCTTGGAAGTCGATGGCACGTTCGACGACTGTCAGGCATTGGTCAAGTCGGCTTTTATGGACAACGAACTGCAACAACAATTGGTACTAACATCGGCCAACTCCATTAATGTTGCCCGATTTTTACCTCAGGCATTTTACTATTTCAATGCCTATGCCCAATTAACCGATAAAAATACAAATGTGGTCTTTTCCGTTCCGAGCGGTAACTTCGGAAACCTTACTGCCGGACTTTTTGCACTGAAAATGGGATTGCCGGTGAGCCGATTTATGGCAGCTAATAACCGAAACGATGTGGTTTACCACTATCTGCAAACCGGAAAGTTTACTCCACGTCCGTCGGTAGCCACTATTGCCAATGCGATGGATGTTGGCGACCCCAGCAATTTCGCCCGTATTTTGGAGCTTTATCAACACAATCACGCCCAAATATCGGCCATAATGCAGGGAACAACTTACAGCAACGACCAAATCCGCGAAACGATGGCACAGGTTTTTCGAACCACCGGCTATCTTACCGACCCGCACGGGGCAGTTGGATACCGCGCGCTAAAAGAAAAGTTGCAACCCGGCGAAACCGGTATTTTCCTCGAAACAGCCCATCCGGCCAAATTTACCGAAACCGTGGAAGAGATAGTTGGAAAAGGAAAGGTACCAATGCCCGAACGATTAAAAGCTTTTCTGGAAGGAGAGAAACAAAGCAACGCACTCTCACCAGCCTATTCCGATTTTCGGGAATATCTGTCCCATCTTTAATAAAGGAAACCCTCAGTCGATGATTGAGGGTTTCTTTTTAAACCAACGATTGGTTTTATTGGGCCATTAACAAACATGCATGCCTCCACTTTTCGTTTGAAGAATTACTCAACAAATAATAAATGCTCCACTTTGGGGTAGGTGGAGCATTTATCATTACAAGTCGGACGGCAAATTAACCCAACTTTTTATATCTGATACGGTGCGGCGTAATGTCGCCGAGTCGTTTCTTTTTATTTTCCTCATATTCCGAATAGCTTCCTTCGAAGAAATAGACCTGCGAATTTCCTTCGAAAGCCAAAATATGGGTTGCGATACGGTCGAGGAACCAGCGGTCGTGCGAGATAACCACGGCACAACCGGCAAAGCTTTCGAGACCTTCCTCCAGCGCGCGCAGTGTATTAACGTCGATATCGTTGGTTGGCTCATCGAGCAATAAAACGTTGGCTTCGGCCTTCAATGTTAAGGCAAGGTGCAAACGGTTACGTTCGCCACCCGACAGCACACCGCATTTCTTTTCCTGATCGGCACCACCGAAATTAAAGCGCGACACATAGGCCCTGGCATTAATTGAACGTCCGCCCACCATCACCTCGTCGGTACCCCCCGACAGCACCTGATAAACAGACTTTTCTTTATCGATTGCTTCGTGATTCTGGTCGGCATAGCCCAGTTTTACGGTTTCGCCAACGGTGAAGGTACCGGAATCGGGTGTTTCGAGGCCCATAATCATACGGAAGAGTGTGGTTTTACCGGCACCATTAGGGCCAATAATACCAACAATTCCGTTGGGGGGAAGGGTGAAATTAAGATTCTCGAATAATAGTCTGTCGCCAAACGACTTGGAGATATTTTCGGCCAGAATCACTTTATCGCCCAGTCGCGGCCCGTTCGGGATAAAGAGTTCGAGTTTATCTTCTTTCTGTTTTACATCTTCATTCAACAGTTTTTCGTAAGCACCCAAACGGGCTTTCGATTTGGCTTGACGAGCCTTGGGGCTCATGCGCACCCACTCCAACTCGCGTTCAAGGGTTTTACGGCGTTTCGAAATGCCTTTTTCTTCCATTTCGAGGCGCTTTTGTTTTTGTTCGAGCCAGCTGGTATAGTTTCCTTTCCAGGGAATACCTTCGCCACGGTCGAGTTCAAGAATCCATCCGGCTACATTGTCGAGAAAATAACGGTCGTGGGTAATGCAGATTACCGTTCCCTTGTATTGTTGCAGATGCTGTTCCAACCAATCGATCGACTCGGCATCAAGGTGGTTGGTCGGCTCGTCGAGCAGCAATACATCGGGTTGCTTCAACAACAAGCGACAAAGCGCCACACGACGGCGTTCGCCACCCGAAAGAATATTCACCGGTGTATCGCCATCAGGACAGCGAAGGGCATCCATGGCACGTTCCAGTTTATTGTTCAGGTTCCAGGCATCGGTGGCATCGATTTTTTCCTGCAATGCAGCCTGACGATCCATCAGTTTATCCATCTTTTCCGGATCTTCATACACCTCAGGCAGACCGAATTTCTGGTTAATTTCTTCGTACTCATTCAGAAGATCGACAATCTCCTGAGCACCTTCTTGTACAATACCCATCACCGTTTTGGTTGGATCGAGTTCAGGATCCTGCGACAGATGACCAACGGTATAACCCGGAGAAAAAGCCAGTTCACCCTGAAAGTCGGTTTCAATTCCGGCAATGATTTTAAGTAAGGTCGATTTACCGGAACCGTTCAACCCGATAATCCCGATTTTGGCACCCAGAAAAAATGAAAGCGAGATATCCTTAATCACCTGCCGTTGTGGCGGATATGTTTTACTCACTTTGTACATTGAAAATATAATCTGCCTGTCTTCGCTCATAACTGTTTTGTATGGATTTGAAGCGCAAATGTGCTACTTTTTAACCATTTTGTCAAGTCTGCAAATCAGTTTTACAATGTTGGATGCAAGGATTAAGCAGCAGAAAATCAATTATTGCATAACCTTCAAAAGTGAAAAAAGTTGTATTTTGCAGAAGTGTCGTGACAATAATTCTAACAAATAACTCTATGAGAAAATTTTTATTCGGTTTTGTCGTTATTCTTGTGCTGCTTATGGGTAGCGCAGTATATTGGAAATTCTATTTTACCTACAGCCAGGGCTATCGAGCCGGACTACTGCAAAAGTTCTCGCTCAGGGGAAATGTTTTCAAAACATACGAAGGGGAAATGATACTGAGCAGTGTGCAAACCACTTCGGAAGTACCCATTGCATCCGAAAAATTCCATTTTTCGGTAACCAAGGAAGATTTGGCCAAACAGCTTGAAAAAATTCAGGGAGAACATGTTATTTTGCACTACCGCGAAAAGAAAGGCACGCTGATTTGGCGGGGAGATTCAAAATATATTGTTGATAGCGTGGCCGTCAAAGAGCCGGATGGATTTCGGTAGAAAATTTACTACCCAAAAATAATCCCAAAACTTGTAGCGTTTTGGGATTATTTTTTTGGCAAGACTATTATGCTCTTTTTGGAATTTTTATTTGATCTCCGGGATGAATTACCTTTCTGCTATTAAAGTTGTTCAACTCCTTAATGTCCTGAATCGTAATTCCCTGAAATTTTTGGGCAATCGTGTATAAACTGTCGCCGCGCTGAACGGTATATATGACAAACTCCTTGGCATCAACCGGTTTATTCATACTATCGACAATTGAAGCGACAGCCGTTGAATCCCGTCCGGCCGCAGAGGCAATCTTCTCGTCGGGAATGGCAGTCTGGGGTGTTTCGACTTTGGGTTGGACCTCAACTTTGGGTGTCTCTTTCTTGGGAGAGTTATCCGGCACATAAATGGCGAGCTTTTGCCCAACACGAATCATATTGCTGCGCAGGTTATTCCAAGATTTCAATGTTGTAACTGATACACGATATTTAGCTGCAATGGCCCCCACATTGTCACCTGAACGGACTGTATAGTAGATTTTCTTCTTCCCATCGACGCTGGCTGTATTTTGATGAGATGATGCCGCAACCGGAGCCACAATCTGATTATTGGGGAAGTAACGATCTCTTGACCAGGCATAAATATCTTTCTCTTTGTCGATAAACGGTGAAACCGATTCGAGCGGAAGTTTCAAGATATAAGGTTTCTCCGGTTTTGCTGGAATAACGTTGCGACGATATTGCGGATTAAGTTGTTTTAATTCGTCAACCGAAACGCCAATATTAGCTGCAATCTGATCGAAATTAAGGTAAGTTTTCACCTCAACTGTATCGGAAACCGTTTTGAATGATGGTTCGGCAGCAACTAACTCATGTTCTTTGGCATAATTCATCATATAAACGGCTGCAATAAATGCCGGAATATACCCCCGTGTCTCTTTGGGCAGAGAATAATAAATCTCCCAATAATTTTGTTTTCCGCCGCTGCGCCGAACCGCTTTATTCACATTTCCCGGGCCGCAATTATAAGCGGCAATAACCAAATGCCAATCGCCATAAATATTGTACAAATCGCGCAAATAGCGGGCTGCCGCATCGGTCGATTTGATGGGATCATTACGTTCGTCGACGTAGGTATTGATTTCCAAACCATACATTTTACCGGTTCCGGTCATAAACTGCCACAATCCCGAAGCTCCCGCCCGCGAATAGGCTTTGGGGTTAAGGGCCGATTCGATTATAGGCAAATATTTCAACTCGTGAGGCAGATTGTAACGTTCGAGGGCTTCTTCAAATAACGGGAAATAATAATTCGACATTCCCATAATGATTGATGTCAAGCCACGCTTGCGGATGGTATAAAGCCCAATAAGATTCTTTACCGTTTCGTTGTACGAAAGCGGGATATACGAATCGATTGCCTGTAAACGTTTGATATAAATCGAATCAGGAAGCGGGGTTTTCAACTCTTCGCGCACCAGGTTATCCTGATTCAGCGCAGAATAGGAGAAGGCTTTCCGGGTGTACCATGAATTCATCATCGAATCGATTTTATCGGAAAGCATAAACTCGAGGTTTTCATTCACTTGTTCTACAGCCATTTTGCCGGCTGTAGTGTCGTTCACCCAGAATTGATCAGGGTTAGCTTTGCTATTTGGATTGACCTCCTGGGCCGTTAGTTGAAAGGTTATGGCGGAAATCAGAATTATCGACAACAAAAATCTCATTTTCTCCATAAGTAAAGCCTCACTAAAATTTAATTGCAACATTAATACCTATTACCTGCGAAGGGCCAAAACCATTGAATGGCATTGGCTCTATCCTCATGCTTAAATCATCGCTGACATCGAAGTCAAAGAGGTTTGCATCTACACTTGCATCAATTATACTCAGAATATGAAGCGCTGCTATTCCTATCACCGATAGGTCGCGATAGCGCCTGTAGTAATCCTTCCCGCTTTGAAGTTGTTTTTTGACATAACTAAAGTGAGAAGAATTGGTCAGATCAATCGACGGATTCTTAATAAAATCATCGAGATATTGCTTATCGTCCGCTGTTAACTGCGAAGGACTATCGTATTGTGCTATAGTTCGATAAGCTTCAAAATAATCAAGATAATTGTTATTATTCCACCCAAATATATAAATTAATCCGGCATATCCGCCGTACACCACCGGCAATTTCCAATATTTCTGATTGTAAATCTGACCCAAACCAGGAAAAAGTGCTGCATAAATCGAGGCTTTCTTGGGCGACAATTTTTTGGTTACCACTTCCGTAGGAATTGCCAAACTATCGGCCGGAACCTCCACGTCCTGAGCTTTCAGGCTGGATAAACTGGCCAACAGCAATACAAAAACAATTGAAAATAGTCTGATTTTTGCCTTCAATGGATAAACTATCAGTTTTCAAGAATTAAGCTTGTCGAAAATCCCGATAATGCGTTCCAATTCCTTGGAATCGTTGAACGGAATAATAATCTTTCCCTTGTTTTTGTCGTCAATCTTAAACCCTACGCTGGTATGGAAATATTTCGACAAATGGGTTTTTAATTCGCTGTAAATATCCGAATTACCTGAGGGTTTGCGGGAAACGGTACCCTCGCCATCTTCCGAAGAGATTTTCCGGACAATCTCTTCGGTTTTACGTACCGAGAAATCGTATTTTACAATTTGTCTGTAAATCATTATCTGCGTCTCAGGTTCAGGAATATTGACCAGTGCACGCGCATGGCCCATCGAAATTTCCTGCTCACGAATCGCTTTTTGAATAACAGCGGGCAGACGCAACAATCGCAGGTAGTTCGATACAGTAGATCGCTTTTTGCCAACTCGCTCACTAAGTGTTTCCTGTGTGAGCTGACATTCGTCAATCAATCGCTGGTAACTCAGTGCCACTTCAATGGCATCGAGATCTTCGCGCTGGATATTTTCGACCAAAGCCATTTCGAGCATGGCTTCGTCGCCGGCTTCACGAACAAATGCCGGGACTTTATCTAAACCAGCCAGTTTGGCTGCCCTAAAACGACGCTCGCCTGCAATAATCTGATATTTTCCGCCGGCAGTTTTCCTAAGGGTAATTGGCTGAATAATACCCAATTCCTTTATCGACGCTGCCAATTCTTGAAGCGCCTCTTCGTCAAAATGAATACGGGGCTGAAACGGATTAGCTTCTATTTCTGTAATTGCAATTTCGTTGCTCACCGGTGCTGTATCCCTCATTTGGTCAGCATCGGTAATCAGTGCTCCAAGCCCTCTTCCGAGTGCGTTTCGTTTAGCCATCATTGGTATTTATCTCTTTATCTTTCTATTATACAATTTCTTTATGCTGAATCGCAGTCATATTGTTGTTCTGTAACAATTCGCGGGCCAAATTTAAATAGCTCTGGGCCCCTTTCGATGCTACATCGTACGACAATGCCGGAATCCCATAACTTGGAGCTTCCGAAAGACGGATATTCCGGGTAATAACGGTTTCAAAAACCATATCCTGAAAATGCCTTTTAACCTCTTCATAAACTTGATTTGACAGGTTTAAGCGGGCATCGTACATGGTCAGCAAAAAGCCTTCAATCTGAAGTTCAGGATTCAACCTTGTTTGAATTATCTTTATTGTATTCAGCAACTTACCCAAACCTTCCAACGCAAAATATTCGCACTGAACAGGAATAATAATCGAGTCGGATGCGGTGAGCGCATTAACCGTTATCAATCCAAGTGAAGGCGAACAATCGATTAGGATGAAATCATATTCGTCTTTAATCTTTTCGATAACCTGTTTCAAAATCTTCTCGCGATTGGGAAGATTAAGCATCTCTATTTCGGCACCAACCAAATCAATATGCGATGGAATAATATCAAAATTAGGGGTATTGGTCTGTAAAATAATATTGTGCGGATCAACCTCATCGACTACACATTCATAAATACTGGTTTTAACACTCTTCAGGTCGATACCAATTCCAGAGGTAGCATTCGCCTGAGGATCGGCATCGATGAGCAAAACCTTACGTTCCAGAACTGCCAGACTGGCTGCAAGATTGATAGCCGAAGTTGTCTTTCCTACGCCCCCTTTTTGATTGGCAATTGATATTACTTTTCCCATGCAAATTGTCGTTTTTTTGTCGAGACCAAAATTAATATTTTACTTGAAACGAGCAGTTACAGCTTGTCATTTGGATTGGCGTATATGTTAAAAAAACAGAAATATCAACAATTCAGGTTTCGGGCAACCGTAATAACCTCAATATTAACAATTAGATAGCTATGCGCAAATAATATTCAAGCGTTCATAACTTTATCGTGAAACTAATAGATTATGCCCCCCTAACTGATTGCCCCCCAGTTCAGGTGGTTTTTTCGCAGGGCAATCATCTGTTTTCGAAGGATTTCGTTTCCGGGAATTTCCAACATTGGATCGGCTGCTATAATTTCGGAAGCCACATCGCGGGCATACTGCAACACCTGACCGTCGCGCGCCAGGTTAGAGATTTTCAAATCGAATGCAATACCGCTTTGTTGTGTCCCTTCAATATCGCCGGGGCCTCGCAGGCGCATGTCGGCTTCGGCAATCTCGAACCCATCGTTGGTGGCTACCATGGTTTCAATTCTTTTGCGGCTATCCTCACCCAGTTTATGACCGCTAAGCAGAATACAATACGATTGCTCGGCCCCGCGCCCTACCCTGCCACGCAACTGATGCAATTGAGACAATCCAAACCTTTCGCTGCTCTCGATTATCATCACCGATGCATTGGGCACATCAACCCCAACTTCGATTACTGTGGTAGCTACCAGAATTTGAGTCTTACCGGTTTTAAACCGCATCATCTCCTCGTCTTTCTCTGTAGCTTTCATTCTGCCGTGAACAATCCCAACGTGATATTTAGGTTGCGGAAATACCTGAACAATATGCTCATAGCCCTCTTCCAAATTTTTATAATCCAATTTCTCCGATTCCGAAATAAGCGGATAAACGATATAAACCTGATGTCCGGCCTCTATCTCTTTCTTCATCAGTTCGTAAACCAGCACTCGTTTGTTTTCAAAATAGTGTAAAGTTCGAATCGGTTTTCTGCCGGGTGGCAACTCATCTATTACCGAAACATCGAGATCGCCATAGACAGTCATCGCGAGCGTTCGCGGTATAGGAGTAGCCGTCATTACCAGTATATGCGGTGGAATAAAATTCTTCCGCCACAATTTAGCCCGCTGCATCACCCCAAAACGGTGCTGCTCGTCGATAACAACCATTCCCAGGTTTTTGAAAGTAACAACATCTTCGAGCAGTGCATGGGTTCCGATTAGCAGGTTCAATGTACCATCCATCAATTCCTGATGGATCACCGTCCGTTCCGAAAGCTTCGACGAACCTGTTAACAACTTCACATTAACCGACATGCCTCCCAAAAACTTCATTACTGAGTTGTAATGTTGAGTCGCAAGAATCTCGGTCGGGGCCATCATGCAAGCCTGAAAGCCATTGTCCATCGCAATGAGCGAAACCATCAGTGCCACCATGGTTTTGCCACTCCCGACATCGCCCTGCAACAGCCGGTTCATCTGTTTGCCCGACCCTGCGTCTTTGCGTATCTCCCGAATAACCCGTTTTTGCGCCCCGGTCAATTCGAATGGGAGATGATGATGATAAAAAGTGTTGAAATAGTCGCCTACCACATCGAACCGGTGACCCTTAAACTTATGCTGCCTGTCGGCTTGAAGGTGAAGCAGTTTCAACTGGATATAGAAAAGTTCTTCGAATTTCAGACGGAATTCAGCCCTGCGTAACTCTTCCGGTCCGGCCGGAAAATGAATATTGAATATCGACTCTTCCAAACCCATCAGGCCAAGTTTCTGGGTTAGCCAGGCCGGCAATGTTTCCCAAATCTGACCGCGCAGCTGCTGCAATGCATTCGATTGAAGTTTTAAAATGGCTTTCGAATTCAGAAAGCTCTTCTTCATTTTATCAGTCGTATTGTAGTAAGCCTGAATATATCCCTCCTTTTTTTCTGTATCCGGTCCACTCTCATCTAGTTCGGGATGTACGATCTTTATGCTACCGTTAAACTCGGTTGGCTTGCCAAAAGCAATATACACGGCGTTCGGTTTCAGCGACTGTTTAACAAATTTTATCCCCTGAAACCAAACCAGCTCCATAATACCCGTACCATCAGTCATATAAGCCACCAGACGTTGTTTCCGCCCTTCGCCTACCATTTCAGTACCTGTGATGCGGCCTTTTATCTGGATGTTGGGCAAGTTGCCATTAACATCGCGGATGGCATAGAACTTGGTCCGATCGACATATTTAAACGGGAAATAATAAACCAAATCGCCAATGGTCATCACCTTTAGCTCTTGATTCAGGATAGGGGCACGCCTGGGCCCTACTCCCGGCAAAAATTTTATCTCCAATTCCATATTTCCGCGCATAAAGCAAACTTACCTGAAAAAACTATTCCAGCAAAGACTATTTTAGCAGTCGAAAGCATCATTGGGCTTTCGATCGTCAAAAAAAAGCTTTACTTAGCATTTCGGTAAAATGAATTTTCGAAATAAAAAACTGATTCAGTATTGGTTACACGCACAATACCGCAAAGGGCACAATATACATTCGCCATTTCTTTTCAGGTTGATAACCACAGTTATCGAAAACGATGGTTTTTTTTCGGCCTATTCGTCAATCGAAAAAGCGGCCCAAATTTGTCTCGAAAAAGGGACCAATATGCACAATGATCTCAACGAGAAATTTGGCAAGTTGATTTTCAGATTAGTGAACGAATTTCGACCGGAGAAGATTATTTACATTGGCAAGAGCAATGGTTTCAATATCGCTTGTCTTGCATTGGCCGACAGCCGAATCCCGGTAGAGGTTTCTCAACCAGAAGTGGTTGATGGAAAGTTGGATGATATTGTCAGAAAACTCAAAATCAAAAATATAACTACGACAAGTAGTACAACCAATCATACCGGAAACTTTTTGATGGTCGATTTGAAACATGCCGACATTGCACTGAGTCAACCCGACAGCCTTTTTTGGGATTCAGAAGAAGATAGAAAGGTGGTGCTTTTAACCGGAATACATGAATCAGACGAAACTGAAAAAGAATGGATGCGTTACAAAGAGGATAAAAGGGTGAAGATTTCGCTCGATTTGTTTGAATTGGGAATTTGCATTATCGATCCAAAGTTTCAGAAAGAGAATTTCGTGTTAAGGTTCTGAAGCTCCAAATTAAATTGGGGTTAATCGAACAATAATATTTAGCAAGGTTGTAAGGCGTCGTATTTTCTTGTAAGTTTGTAATACACCTCAATGAATGGCAAAATGAATAAAGTTATCGGATTAAACAGCATCATCAAAAACTATTATGTCGGCACGCAGGTTGTCAACGCATTGCGCTCAGTCGATCTCGAAATAGCCAGAGGTGAATATGTAGCCATAATGGGCGCTTCGGGTTCGGGAAAGTCAACACTGATGAATATAATTGGTTGTCTCGACACAGCGACAGCCGGTAAATATCAACTGAACGGAAGCGATGTGAGCCAAATGGACGACGACCAGCTGGCCGAAATCCGCAATCGCGAAATTGGATTTGTATTTCAAACATTTAACCTCCTTCCCCGTTATTCGGCCCTCGAGAATGTAATGCTTCCGCTGATTTATGCCGGCATTGGCAAAGAGAAACGAGAAGAGATGGCCCGACAGAAGCTGACAGAAGTTGGCCTGGAGGATCGGATGGAACATAAACCGAACGAACTTTCGGGAGGCCAGCGCCAACGTGTTGCTGTAGCCAGGGCACTCATCAACCATCCCTCAATCTTGCTGGCCGATGAGCCCACAGGCAACCTCGATTCAAAGACTTCTGAAGAGATTATGAAGCTTTTTGCACAAATCCATCAGGCCGGCAATACCATCATATTGGTCACCCACGAGGAGGATATTGCCAGACATGCGCATCGCATTGTAAAACTGAAAGATGGCATTGTAGAAACCGATTATAAAAATCCGAATCCAGTTTACTAAACAAAATTGACGATGATGAGAATATACACCCGTACCGGCGACGACGGAACAACGGGATTGATTGGTGGAACCAGAGTTCCCAAATACGATTTAAGGCTTGAAGCCTATGGAACGGTAGACGAACTCAATACCTGGATAGGCCTGATACGGTCGCACCCGCACGATTCAGTTATCAGCGACCTGTTGATTGAGATTCAAAAGAAATTGTTTGTCATTGGTGCACGACTGGCAACCGATACATCAAAAATTGATCTGGCAGGAAAACTGCCCTGCTGCGATGCCGATATTCAACTGTTGGAGAAACAAATGGATATTTTCCTTGACCAGCTTCCGCCGATGAACCACTTTGTTTTGCCGGGCGGAAATGTAGCCGTTTCGCACTGTCATGTTGCCCGAACCGTGTGTAGAAGAGCCGAGCGAAGAGCTTATCAACTCTCGCAGGAAGCGATCGTTCCAACCGAAATTCTGAAGTACCTCAACCGTCTTTCCGACTTTTTATTTGTTTTATCGCGAAAAATCGCGCAAAACACTAATACAGAAGAAGTTCCTTGGATACCTTAAAAATATGGCGCACTATTTTTATTTTCAAAAAAAAGTATTAAAATCGCAAAATAACAAGCACACTAATCTTAAATAAATATTATGTATTGGACATTGGAATTGGCTTCGAAACTGGAAGATGCGCCGTGGCCAGCCACGAAAGACGAATTGATCGATTTTGCCATCCGTTCGGGTGCTCCGCTTGAAGTGATTGAAAACCTTCAGGAGATGGAAGACGAAGGCGAAATCTACGAATCGATAGAAGATATTTGGCCGGACTATCCGAGTAAAGATGATTTCTTCTTTAACGAGGACGAATACTGAACGGCGCGTAAAAAGGATTTATTTCGATGCAGGCTTGGATACTAAGCCTGCATTTTTTTTGCGGCTTTCATCAATCGGATAAAGGTCGAATCGGTTGCGGGGTTTCTCAGCTTCGCGCCAGATGAACCCTCTCAGCCATTTCTGTTCATCGGTCAAATCTCTCAGCGGGATAGTTTTCCCTTCAGGTTTTGGATAAAAAGTTATACTGTCAATTTTGCTTTCGACCAGATGGATTTTGATTTTGCTGCTCTCGAGGCTGTTCATCCCGGTATATTTCTCCTTCTCTTTCAAATAGTAACGGGTTTGCGCATTTCCATTCACATCGACCACTTTCAGTTTGTTTTCGAATATTTGACCTAAAATCAGTTTCCCGGCTATCTGGTTGAATTTGATCGAATCTTCTTTGGAGATAATCATTGCCTCATTCTCCATCTTTGCCAAATCGGGATCAATTTCTTTCGAAACATATTCTATTCTTTCAGCAGTCATTTGATTGGTTGCATCCCAAAGTACCGGATCAAAAAACATACGCATCACCGAATCTTTCATCTGATAGGCCAGCGAGTCGCATTTACCTTGCAAATCGGGTTTCCAGAAACGGACGTTCCGATAGGCCATAAAGAATTTATTATCGCTATTCTCCACCGCAGCAGTGTCCGGAATTGTCCGAAGCGTATCGGCATGCATGTAAAGGGTATCTTTGTTGGTAAACTGGATAAACATTGCCGAATCTGTTACAAATGCAATTTTACTGTTTTCGTTGTAAATACCAAATCGGCCGGTTATCATAACATGGTTCGTGGTATCGGTCAGGACAACGCGGTGTCGCGCTCTCCCATTACCGGTGGCCTTATCATAAAACAGCGTATCCCCTTCAAGTGTCTGATCCTTATTGATAATTTTTGAACCTTTATAAAGCTCGGCAATATTGGTTCGGGTATCGTACCAGCCGTTCTCAGAGTAGAGTGTTCCTTTATCATCGTTACCGACAATATGGGTTGGGGCTACAATGAAAACCCGCTCTGTTTTACTGTTGTATTTCAGTGTATCGGCAGTAAGTACAAAATCCTTATTGGTTACAACCACCGAATCTTTGAAGAAAAACATATCGTCATTCGAGTAGTAACGCCCAATATTACTGGTTAATACATTGGCGGTATCAACAATTTTCCCAAAAGTATCGTAATATCCCACATTGGTGCTTAGGTCGAACTCCAACTCGTCAGTCGTTAAGGTAATCGATTTGTCGACCAATTTTACATTCCCGACAAAACGTGCAAGGCGAATATCGCCATTATAGTTCATTTTATCGCCGTAAAGGTTGATCGAGTCGCCCTGTATAATATGCACATTACCAAATGCATCGAACATGTTGCTTTCGTTGTACGAATAGGCGCTGTCGCACATCATCAGCGCATCGTTATGCCTGAAACGGACGTTGCCAATCAACCGTTGGGCGTTGGCTATTACCTTTTCGTCGTAGGTGTACAAATCGGCATTATCGATCTCAATCCGCTTCTTTTTTTGGGGTTGCTGCGGCTGCGATGCCTGTATAAACAGAAACGCCAATGCAGCGAAGAAGAGATAAATCCAGCTATTTCCTGAACGGGAATTCATTTTTCGGCAAAAAAAAGTCTTAGGGTTACACTGTCGGACAAACTGTTGGAGCGATATCTTCGTTTTGCATCAACGCTCTCCGGCAATTTGTTCAACTATTTTTTCCACGATTGTAATTTGAAATTACAATTGGCATAAGTATCGTCGATCCGGATATAAGTTTTTGCCTGTTGCTTGGCAATCCATGTACGATAAACATCCTCTTTTTTCTTGGCCAGATACAGCTCGCTCAAATATTGATAATCTTCCTGAAGATTGGCAGGATGCGCCGGTGTTTTGTTCAGCACTTTGATGATTTTATACACCTGACGCTGTTTGTCGTCGAGTGATACAAACGGATCTGAAATCTCACCAATCTTAACATTATTGATAACCTTGCTGACATCGGGTTCCAACTCGTCCATTGTAAACTTTGATGAACCAGTTCGCTGAGAAGTGACCAATCCCCCGTTGTTACGGGTATTTTTATCAGACGAATACATGTAAGCCGACTGTTCCCAGGTCATCGTGCCTTTACGGACATAATCGGCAATACTGTCGATCCTGTTTTTAGCTCGTTCAAGCTCTTTCGGATCTACTTTTGGACGGATAAGGATATGGCGACATTTAATTTTCTCGCCACGGCGATCGAGTAACTGGATAATGTGATAGCCAAATTCACTCTTTACCACCTTCGATACCTGGTTCACTTTCAGATTAAATGCTTCGGTGGCAAATGCCTGGTCGAGCATAGCCCGGCCAACATAATCCATTTCACCACCATTGCGTGCCGACCCAGGGTCTTCAGAATAAAGGATTGCCAATGTGGCAAAACTTTCGCCATTTTCAACACGGCGTTTAAACTCACGCAACCGGGCTTTGACTTCCAGATCCTCCTCCTCCGTAATCAACGGCAATACAGTTATCTGGGCATACTCGATTTGAGCCGACACCTGCGGAATCTTATCTTTGGGCAATTGTCTGAAATAGGCCCTCACTTCCGACGGGGTGCTGGTTACCTTTTCTGTAATCTTCCCGTGCATCTGTTCGGTTTTCAACTGCTCTTTAATCACCTCGCTCATGTCGGCTTTCAGTTGAACAATCGATTTGTTGAAATATTTTTCGACCTCTTTCTCGGAACCAATATTTTCGATAAAATACTGCATCCGACGGTCCATATTCTGGTTGATTTGCTTATCGGTAACTATAATTGTTGTGTCAAGATCGGCTTCGGCCAGCAACAGTTTCTGCTCCAGTAAATCTTCAAGGATTTCGCATTTCATATCGCCCTCAGTGGTCATTCCCTGAGCCTGCATCTGCATAGCCTGCGTTTCGATATCCGATTTCAGGATGGGGTTACTGCCCACAATGGCCACAATCTGGTCGACCACTTTATCCTGTGCACTCAGTTCGTTACAGAATCCACCGGCCAACAGAAGACCCAGGGTACTTTTAATGATATTTTTGAGCATTTTATTAATGTTCTGGTTTAAAATCAATTATTTCAAATTTATTATCGTCTTTACCTTTTTGATAAATATCTTTTTCGAGTTGCTGGATGAACTCCATTTTACGATTGTTCAAAATTAAACTTTCTATCCGATCTTTAACAAAGTCGTACGGAGCTTTTTCGCCAACCAGTCTGAAATCGTTCACGAACAGAAAATAGTAATTATCGCCGTCAGAAGTTTCGTAATAGAGTTGTCTCCGTAAAAAATCTTCAGCATCCTGATAAAAATCCGGTATTCTGGCTTTCAGTCTGGCAAATTCGACCCATTCATTGTTGAAATAGTCGTATTTTGTGGCATACTGAAAACTATAGCTCTCCAAATCGCCCTTTGCTTTATCATCGCGCGAAATCATCCAGCGTTTAATCTGCTCGGGCTTTGCCACGCGGCGCGGGACCTCGACGAAGACAGCTTTTACAATACTTTGCTCGAGAATAAAATTCTCAGGGTGGAGTTCGTAAAACTGTTTGATATCGTTCCCGGTAATCACAGTATCCATTTTCTGACTGATTAATTGCTGCTGATAATGGTGAATTATCAACGACTTACGGTACTCTTCCAGTTCTCTCTCCACATCTTTCTCTTCAGCGTTGAGATTCTCTTCGGCCATTGCAAGCATTAACTCCTGCCGTACCCAAAACTGGATAATATCCATTGCCCTCGCAGCGCTGTCGTTTTGTGGCACTCCTTTCGGGATCATTGCCGCAATTTCGGCACGGGTAAACTCCTTTTTCCCAACCTTAGCCACCACTTCTTCACCCGAATCCCGGGCAAAGAATCGGCATCCGGCAACAAGCAACATCAACAAAACAATGAAATATTGGCGCATATTCTCTCTCGAAGTTATCCCTTCGGTTCAATTTGCTCCATGTTATCTAATGATGAAGAAAATGAACGTTGGGTTGTCTTGATGGTCCAAATTTATCTTAAAATAACGAATAGGGCAAAAAACCGCCAAAAAGAGGAGCTTGTAGTCTCCGACATTTCACGCTTTTATACAACGAAGGCCCCTCGTAAACATTTCGGGGCCTTCGTTTATACTATTGGTTTGCCACTATTCGCGACTATAGTTTGGGGCTTCACGGGTGATAGCTACATCGTGCGGATGACTTTCGGCAATACCCGCATTGGTAATGCGGACAAATTTGGCATCATGCAATTTTTCGATATTGGGGGCGCCACAATAACCCATTCCGGCACGCAACCCGCCAACCATCTGGTAAAGGACCTCGTACAATGTCCCTTTGTAAGGAACACGTGCGACTATACCTTCAGGAACCAGTTTTTTGATATCGTCCTCAACATCCTGGAAATAGCGGTCTTTCGATCCTTGCTGCATTGCTTCAATCGAGCCCATTCCACGGTACGATTTGAATTTCCTTCCCTGGAAAATAATTGTTTCACCGGGCGACTCCTCAACCCCGGCAAACAACGAACCGGCCATTACGCTCTGCGCACCGGCAGCCAACGCCTTGACAATATCGCCCGAATAGCGCAAACCACCATCGGCAATCACCGGGACCCCGCTGTTGCGAATCGCTTTTGATACATTATAGATAGCTGATAATTGCGGAATTCCTACACCTGCAACCACACGGGTTGTACAAATAGACCCAGGGCCAATGCCCACCTTCACCGCATCGGCACCTGCGAAAACCAGTTCCGAAGCAGCTTCGGCCGTAGCGATGTTCCCGACAATAAAATCTTTCTCAGGATATTTATTTTTAGCGGTTTTCAGCATCTGCAAAACACCTTGCGAGTGCCCGTGGGCGGTATCAATAATAATGGCATCGACCTGTGCCTTTACCAATTCGTCGATGCGGTCTATCGTGTCGCCTGTTACACCGACAGCAGCGGCGACGCGTAAACGGCCTTTTTCGTCTTTACAGGCAAACGGTTTGTCCTTGGCCTTTGTAATATCTTTATAAGTAACCAAACCTATCAGCTTCCCGTTTTTATCGACAACAGGCAATTTTTCAATTTTATGGTTCTGCAGAATCTCGGCTGCTTTTTCAAGATTGGTGGTTACATCAGTGGTAATCAGATTTTGTGAAGTCATCACTTCAGCAATCGGACGATTCATGTTTCGCTCAAAACGAAGGTCACGGTTGGTCACAATGCCCACCAACTTGCCGTAATCGTCGATAACCGGGATTCCGCCAATTTTAAAATTTTCCATTATTTTCAGCGCATCCATCACCAGTTTCTCTTTCGAGATGGTAATCGGGTCGTAAATCATCCCGTTCTCAGCACGTTTAACAATGGTGACCTGCTTGGCCTGCGCATCGATGGTCATGTTTTTATGAATAACGCCTATTCCGCCTTCGCGGGCAATGGCTATTGCCAGTTTCGATTCGGTTACCGTATCCATGGCCGCCGAAACGATGGGGGCATTCAATTTGATGTTCCTCGAAAACCACGAAGAGATATCGACCTCACGTGGAAGCACTTGCGAATAAGCGGGTATTAAGAGCACATCATCGAAGGTTAATCCTTCGAGTACAACTTTGTCGGACAGAAATGACATGGGTGTGATGTTTTTGGTGAGACTTTTTGACGTGCAAAGTTATCATTTTTGCCAATACCCAAGGCATTCACCCCCGAAAATTGATATCTGGTTACACAATAATAAGATACAAATCGTGGTCCTCCGGCAGCGAGATGAAATGATCGTGCTTAGACTGGAAACGGCTCTGATACCGCAAAATTTAAGTATGTTTGATAATCGAATGGATCAATTTCATCAAATATTATCTGAATACTGGGGATACGACCATTTCAGGCCGTTGCAGGAAGATATTATCCGCTCGGTGGCCGATGGCAAAGACACCTTAGGGCTGATGCCAACCGGTGGTGGAAAGTCTATAACTTTTCAGGTATTTGCGTTAAGCCGTCCGGGAATGACCCTTGTAGTCACTCCGTTAATCGCACTCATTACCGATCAGGTCGAAAATCTTCGCAGCAAGGGAATAAAAGCGTTGGCTATCTATTCGGGGATGAGTTCACGCGAAATCGATATTGCACTGAACAATGCCCTTTACGGCGATTACAAATTTCTGTACGTCTCGCCCGAACGGCTCCAGTCGCCCTATTTCAATGCTTACCTTGTCCGCATGAAGCTGAACCTGATTACGGTCGATGAAGCCCACTGCATCTCGCAATGGGGTTACGATTTCAGGCCATCCTATCTGGCTATCGCCGACATTCGGGCAGCCTTTCCCGGAGTTCCCGTGCTGGCGCTTACAGCCACAGCAACGGCAACGGTGGTCGGTGATATTCAGGACAAATTGCTTTTCCCTGCGAAGAATGTGCTGCAAAAAAGTTTTCGGAGAGAAAACCTTACTTATCTGGTCCGGACCAAAGACGATAAGCTGGGCTACCTGCTCAACACGGTCGAAAAGGCCAAAGGAACTGGAATTATCTATGTCAGAAGCCGCAAAAAATGTCGCGAAATAGCACTGATGCTCCAACAAAAAGAGATTACTGCCGATTATTACCACGCCGGATTACACCCCGCCTCGCGACGAAAGAAACAAGAACAGTGGATGAACGGCGAATGCAGGGTGATGGTAGCCACCAATGCTTTTGGAATGGGAATCGACAAACCTGATGTCCGTTTTGTACTCCATCCCGATTTGCCCGACTCGCTCGAAGCCTATTTCCAGGAAGCAGGCCGTGCAGGGCGCGACGGGAAAGCTGCCGTAGCCGTAATGCTGTTCAACTCATCCGACAAGAAACGGCTGCACAAAATGGTGACCGATAGTTTCCCGGGAATCGAAACCGTAAGAAATGTCTATCAATCGCTGGCCAATTATCTTCAAATTGCCACCGGTTCGGGCAAAGGCGAAAGTTATAATTTTCACATCGAAGATTTTGCCCGCAAATTTAACTTTCAAGTCCAATCGGTTTATCACAGCCTGAAACTACTCGAAAGGCAAGGCTATCTGGAATATGACGAAGATGAAGGCAATTTTTCAAGACTCAACTTTCTACTTCAACGCGACGAACTATATCACATTCAAACCAATAACAAATCTACCGACGAATTTATCAAAACCCTGCTCCGCTCCTACAGCGGGCTTTTTACCGATTATGTCAGTGTAGATGAAGAGGTAATTGGGCGCAGAATAAATCTTACCCGCGACGAAGTGTACCAAACGCTTCAGCTGCTCGACAAGATGCGAATCGTTCACTACATTCCGCGGCGCGAATCGCCTTCTATCAGCTTTACCATCGAACGCATTGATTCCAGGCGAATTGTGCTAAGCCCCGAAAATTACCAGAAAAGAAAAATCAAATACGAAGAGCAGGTCGAATCGGTAATACAATATGCCGCCACCGAAGATGTTTGCCGCAGCGTGTTGTTGCTCCGCTATTTTGGAGAAAAGGAATCGTTACCTTGCGGAAAATGTGACATTTGCAAAGGCGAACACGAATCGGGCATCAGCCATTCCGATTTCGAAAGGATACAACAAAAAATTATTGCTCAGCTAAACAAACAACCATATAGCACCGCCGAATTGGTTCGTGCAATCGATGAGCCCGAACCACTCATTCTCAATGTTACCCGCTGGCTGCTCGATAAGGGCAGGCTGCAACTTAACCATGTCGGGTTATTGAAAATGAATGAGAATGAGAATGAACACGATTATTAAAAAAGGTTGATAAAATAGTTTTACCTTTGCTGCCTTAGTTTTCAATGTCAGAATCGTAATGAAAGAAGTTTTTTCTGAGGTCGTTTATTCCAAGAATGTAATTGAATTTACCACTGTTGCACTTGAATATTGCAACTTTGTCGAATCGGTTGATCACCACAGCCGAAAGGAATTTATTTCTAAAATTCAGAAAATCTTTCCATTGCTCTATCTGAAAGCATCGCTGCTTCCGGCTACAGACGATGAGAATGACGAAATCCCTGAAAAATTTGTCACCGAAGACGATTATAATTTTGTGCTGAAAAAAATTCTGGCCAAAATAGGCGAATTCGATAGCTATCAGGAGATTTTCGATCAAAAAATGAACGATGCCTCTTTCGACGGGAGCATTGCCGAAAACATTACCGATATCTATCAGGATTTAAAAGACTTTCTGCTTGCCTATCGCATAGGGACCGTTGATGTAATGAAAGCTGCGCTGCTCGAATGTCAGACCAACTTCGAACAATACTGGGGGCAGCGTTTAGTCAATGGCCTCAGGGCTATCCACAACCTGGTTTATGGCGATGCCGACCTCGATGAGAAACCCCTGAAGCCTTTAATATTAAAAGCAGAAAACGATGACGATGAGATTGAAAGCAACGATACGCTGCTGAAACAGCAGTTCAGAAATTACAGAGGCGAATAATTACGGCGTATGACAGAAAAAAAGATTAACGGCGCAACTATCCAATCATCAATATCGAACGAAGAGCTTGATCTGCTCCCACTCTCGATGTTCGAAGGTAAAATTCATCTGGTGCAAAGTGTTGAACAGATTACTGCCGCCGTCGATTACCTGAAAAAACAGCCCATACTCGGGTTTGATACCGAAACCCGACCTTCATTCAAAAAAGGGCAGATTCACCCGGTCGCATTGTTGCAACTATCCACATCCGACGAAGCTTTCCTGTTTCGGGTCAACCATATAGGAATATCGCCAGGCCTGGTAAAAGTACTCTCCTCGCCAGCCATCCTGAAGATTGGGGCAGCCATTCACGACGATATCAAAGTATTACAACGAATTGCGCCATTCAAGCCCAATGGCTTCATCGATCTTCAGGATATGGCCAAAACCTATCGCATCGAGAACCTCAGTCTAAAAAAACTGGCCGGGATTGTTATGGGTGTCCGTATCTCGAAATCGCAGCGGCTTACCAACTGGGAAGCAACCATTCTCACCGAACAGCAACAGATTTATGCGGCAACCGATGCGTGGATTGCCCACGAAATTTATGTCCGCCTAAGCCGGCTTAAGCCCGAAAACGTACTTCCAAAAGACGAAACAGCTACAGAAAAAACCCTGTAACCATCTCGTTTAAAACCGATAAAAGTTAAAAAAAATAAATTCCCGATATGCAATTGTACAGCAAAGTTGTACTGAAAAAAGGCAAGGAAAATTCGTTGCTGCGTTTTCATCCCTGGATTTTCTCAGGAGCCATCGATCGTATCGATGGTCAGGTTGAAGAAGGTGATACCGTATCCGTTTTTACCGCTGAAAAACAACTCATCGGTTACGGACATTGTGCCATAGGCTCAATCGCCGTGCGGATGATTTCGTTCGGCGAACAGCAACCTGACGATGATTTCTGGGTCAGCAAACTTTCCAATGCACTGAGCGTTAGGGAAACTGCCGGATTGACCAACCGCCCCGACACCAATGTTTTCCGTCTGGTTCATGGTGAAGGCGATGGAATGCCCGGACTGGTTGTCGATTTCTATAATGGAACGGCTGTTTTTCAGGCCCACTCGGTGGGGATGTGGCTTAACCGCGAAAAACTGGTTGCTGCGCTACAGACGGTGATGGGCAACAAACTGGTTGCTGTTTACGACAAAAGTTCGAAAACATTGCCTTACAAAGCTTCGGTAGAACCGGCAGACGGATATCTTTTCGGCCATTCCCAATCAACCGAAGTACTCGAATATGGCAATCGCTTTCTGGTCGACTGGGAAGAGGGACAAAAAACCGGATTCTTTATCGACCAGCGCGAAAACCGGAAATTGTTGCGCGAATACTCCAAAGGCCGCGATGTGCTCAATATGTTTTGCTACACCGGAGGCTTTTCTTTTGCCGCCATGAGCGGTGCTGCCAATGTAGTTCATTCAGTCGATTCATCGGCGAAAGCCATTGAAATGACCAACCAAAATGTAGAGCTCAATTTCCCATCCGACAGCCGTCACGAAGCATTTGTTGCAGATGCCTTCGATTTTATGCAGGACATCAAAGATAAATACGATCTGATTGTCCTCGATCCGCCGGCGTTCGCCAAACACAAAAACGTACTCTCGCAGGCGCTGCAAGGATATAAGCGACTTAACGCCAAAGCTTTTCAACAAATCAGGCCCGGAGGATTGCTCTTCACCTTCTCTTGTTCGCAGGTCGTTACGAAAAATAACTTCCGCGAAGCCGTATTTTCGGCAGCCGCCATCTCCGGACGAAAAGTGCGTATCCTGCACCAGTTGTCGCAACCCGCCGATCACCCTGTCGATATTTACCACCCCGAGGGCGAATATCTGAAAGGATTGGTTTTATATGTAGAATAACTCAATCACTGCTATTCGGAAGCCCATATCGTGTATCACATCCTGATTGCCCCTGATTCATTCAAAGAGTCGTTAAGCGCTACAGATGTTGCCCGTTATTTAAAAACGGGTTTACAAAAGGCACTTCCCGATGCCGATATCTCGCTTGCGCCAATCTCTGACGGAGGCGAAGGATTTGTAGAGGCAATGGTCAATGGTACCAATGGGTATACGCGAAGGGCGATTGTCAGCGATGCTTTGATGCGACCTGTCGACGCTGCTATCGGGTTCTCGCCCGATGGAGAGACCGCATTTATTGGAATGGCCGAAGCGTGCGGATTAGAAAGGCTTTCGCCTGAAGAACGTAACCCGATACTCACTTCAACCTTTGGAGTGGGCCAAATGATGAAATATGCCGCGGAACAAAATTGCAAGAAAATCATCATCGGAATAGGCGGAAGTGCCACCAATGACGGTGGTGCCGGATTGGCACAGGCTTTGGGGGTTAAACTTCTCAATAAAGATGGTAACGAATTACTTCCGGGAGGTGGAAATTTAGGGCAGCTCTATCGTATCGATACCTCGAAAACCATCAAAAACCTGCCAGAGATTATTGTAGCCTGCGATGTTACCAATCCGCTGACAGGTGCAACGGGTGCATCGGCCATCTATGGGCCGCAAAAAGGGGCCACTGCCGAAATGGTGAAACAGTTAGACAGCCACCTAAAACATTTTGCTGCGGTTATCCGTCAACAAATGGGCATCGAGATTGAGTATATTCCAGGAAGCGGAGCTGCAGGTGGCTTGGGAGGCGGACTGATGGCTTTTACCAATGCACGTCTTGCAAATGGGTTTCAAACCGTTGCAGATGCAATCAATCTTGAAAAGAAAATCGTGCAGGCCAATATAGTCATTACCGGCGAAGGGTGTATCGACGCGCAAACCCTCAATGGGAAAGCCCCTTATGGGGTGGCCCTGCTCGCCCGGCAATACGGCAAACCGGTTATCGGGGTGGCCGGCACACTGGGAAAAGGGCACAACAAGCTGACAAACAATGGATTTCAACTACTACTATCGATAATCAACCGCCCCATGACACTTCATGAAGCCATTGCCCAAACAGCTGAATTGCTCGAAGAGACTGGCTTTCAGATCGGGAATATACTGAAACTCCGCGCGTACTAAAACCGCCATTGTAAAAGGTCAATCTTTTGGGTATATTTGTATCGCGATTTCCTCATGCAGGTCGAATTGTTTTTAAACTGAATTTGAAGAAATTGCATAGTTCATACCCATCTGTTAAACAGTAAAATTCACACATTGAAATTCAACGAATTTAATTTCGAACCCGAAGTCATGGACGGACTGGAGTCTATGGGTTTCGAAAATTGCACGCCGGTACAAGAATTGGCCATGCCGGTTATCTGGGAAGGTAAAGACCTGATAGCCTGCGCCCAAACCGGTACCGGAAAAACGGCAGCTTATCTTTTGCCCGTTTTAAACCGAATAGCCAAAGAAAAACCCAAAGGCATCAACACTTTAATTATAGCCCCCACACGCGAACTGGTGCTCCAAATCGATCAACAAATCGAAGGGTTTTCCTATTTTACAGGAGCCACTTCGGTCGCCGTGTATGGCGGCGGCGAAGGGGCCGCCTTCGACCAGCAAAAAGCAGCTCTGGTACAAGGAGCCGAGATTATTGTAGCAACACCCGGCAGGCTTCTTTCGCATATCAACCTGAAATACTCCAATTTTGGGACAGTCGAACACCTGATTCTCGACGAAGCCGACCGCATGCTCGACATGGGCTTTTTCGACGACATTATGCGTATTGTCAGCGAGTTGCCCAAAGAGAGGCAGACATTGCTCTTCTCTGCAACCATGCCGCCCAAAATCCGCAAACTGGCCGAGAATATTCTGCGTAACCCCGAAAGCATCAACATAGCCATCTCGAAACCGGCCGAAAACATCATTCAGGCCGCCTATATGGCTTACGAAAACCAAAAGCTGCCGTTGTTGAAGGAGTTGCTGAAGGGCAAAACCGAATACCAAAGCGTTATTATATTCACTTCCAGAAAAATTAATGTCAACCAACTGGTCCGTGAGCTTCGCCGCATGGGCTTTAAAGCCGACGGAATGCTCTCCGACCTTGAACAAAAGGAGCGTGAAGAGGTTATGCTCCGTTTCCGCAACCGCGAAAGCCAGATTCTGGTAGCTACCGACATTGTTGCCCGTGGAATCGATATTGATGGAATCGATTTAGTGATGAACTTCGATGTACCGCGCGACCCGGAAGATTACGTTCACCGTATCGGACGGACAGCACGCGCACAACAATCGGGAGTAGCCATCACATTAATTACCGATCAGGATCAACATGATTTTAAACGGATTGAAGAGTTAATAGAGCGCGAAATCATTAAAATACCGCTCCCTTCAGAGCTGGGTGCCGGCCCCGAATATAATCCGCAAGCCCGAAGAAAAGGCGGCTTTCGCAAAAAACCATCAGGCAATTCGGGCAATGGGCAGGCAGGGACTAACCCAAAGAAAAAGTTTTTTCGCCATCGCGACCGCGGAAACCATCAAGGGCATAAAAAAGAGTAATCGGCAGTTCAGATGAACCTTCCGCTTCGAATCAATATTATTATCTTTATCCATCAAATATTTTTATCATGATAAGAACCCTGTTTGCCTTTGCCATCATTATCATGGCAACAATTGCAAATGCCCAACAAGAAAAGGCCATGAAAAAATTTGCGAAAGATATTATCCCTACCACCAAAGGCGATTTGACCATCACCTTTATTGGCCACGGCACATTGATGCTTGAAGCCGGCGGCCATGTTGTTCATATCGATCCGGTGACGTCGGAAGCCGATTATACAAAACTGCCGAAAGCTGATTTGATTCTGATTACACACGAACACTCCGATCATCTCGATCTGAAAGCCATTTCCGATATCCGCCAATCTCAAACCAAAATTGTGGTAAGTACAAGCTGCGGCGATAAAGTTGAAGGCGCAACAACCCTGAAAAACGGAGAAAGCAAGCACTTTGCCGAATGGGCAATTGATGCTGTTCCGGCATACAATGTTGCACACAAAAGGCCCGACGGACATGTGTTCCACCCAAAAGGAAATGGCAACGGATATATAATTGGCTATGGCGGCAAGAAAATCTATATCGCCGGCGACACCGAAAACATTCCGGAGATGGCCGAACTTAAAAATATTGATATCGCTTTTCTGCCAATGAACCTTCCTTATACCATGACACCTGAAATGGTAGCTGCTGCCTGGAACAGTTTCCGACCTGCCATTCTCTATCCATATCACTTTGGCAAAACCGATACCGCCATTATCCAAAATCTGCTGAAAGATGAAAAAGTGGAGGTCCGCATCCGCGAGCTGCAATAAATGATTAAATCCCAATTATGAAAAGTCGGTTTTGCCGGCTTTTTTTATGATTCGGGCCTATATAACCATCATCTCTTTCCTCCATATCACAGGGATATCAACTCCGCATTCACTCCGCATCAACTCTCCATGGTTGGGGTGAACATGGCATGATGAAAGGGAGTTTGAATCGTGTCGATAGAATTCGATAATATTTGTCCAGCGACGTCATTCAACATATATTGGTGGTTTTGCACCGAATAGTTTGCAACCAGGCATCGAAAATCACTATTGTTCAGATTAACCCAAACGACAGAAAAAGTTAGCAATTATTTTACATCAGGATGACATAATTCTCCCTACATTTGACCAATCTAACAAAACAGTCAGAGAGTAACCAATAGGAATTCGAAATGAACACACAAGAGCCCGCCGACAAGCAGGAAATCATTTTACAAGCCGCTCACCGCCGACTTGGAGTATACGGTTTCGAAAAAACCACGATGAACGAAATAGCCCGCGATATTGGCATGTCGAAAGCGGCGCTTTACTATTATTACCCCGACAAGGAGGCAATTTTTAAAGCAGTGATTTCGAGAGATATGAATGAATATTTTGTACGGGTAGATCAAATCATCGCTTCGCAACAACCTGCTGATCAAATGATTCTCGAGTATGTCAGCCACCGCATCAAATACCTGAAGATTTTCATGAACATGAGCAAACTTCAGTCGGTCATTCTGGAAGAGATAAAACCATTGCTAAAAGAGATACTGCTCGATTTTAAAGTTAAAGAGGTTGGCAAGCTCGCCCAAATTATCGAAAAAGGAAACCAATCGGCTCTTTTCAACAGTGAGAATCCGCCACAGGATGCCCAACTTTTACTCGACGTAATGAAAGGGCTGCGCTTTTCGCTCGTACATCAAAAGACATTTGTCGAACTGAGTGACGAAGAGATTAGCATGCTCGACGAAAATTTTATCCGATTTACCAAATTCTATATCAAAGGATTAAAATACAAATAAATACAAAATAATATGGCAAACGAAACAGATTCAAAAAGTAAGAACGGCAAAAAAATCAGGGCCTATTTGATATTGGCCATTACAGTGGCAGTTCTGCTTTATTTTGGGTACAACTGGTACCGCGATTACAACTCGTACGAACAAACCGACGATGCTTACATTGATGCCGACAGGGTTTCGGTCAGCTCGAAAATGATGGGGCGCATCGCTAAAGTTTACGCGGTCGAGGGCGACGACGTAACGGCCGGCAAATTATTGGTTGAACTCGACAGTACCGATTTGGCCGCTCAACGTCAACAGGCCGAAGCGGCAGTTATTCAGGCTGAAACGGCTGCAACCCAATCGCTGGCACGGCTGAGGCTGGACGAGAAAAACCTGAAAGTACAACAAGTCAACCTCGAAAAGGCTAAAGAAGATTATGACAGGGCCAGCCGTCAACTGGAGGGAAATGTGATAACACGTGAGCAATACGACCACATCAAGAAAAGTTATGAGGTTGCGCTGGCCCAGCTCGATGTGATGGCAGCCCAACTCGATGTAAGCAAAACGTCGATCAGTAACTCCGAGCAGCTAATTAAAAGTGCAGAGTCGCAATTGAATACTATCAGTACACAGTTGCGCAATTCACGCATCTACGCCCCGTCGAACGGCAAAATTGCCAAACGGTGGCTTTTGCCTGGCGATGTGGCACAACCCGGTCAGTCTATTTTTACCATCACCAAATCGGATTCGCTTTATGTTACAGCCTTCTTTGAAGAGACAAAAATTGCGAACCTCAGTATTGGACAGCCAGTTAACTTTACAGTTGATGCCTATCCGGGGGTCAATTTCAGTGGCGCGATTACCTATATGGCCAGTAATACGGCAGCGCAGTTTTCGTTAATTCCGGCCAACAATGCTTCGGGCAATTTCACGAAAGTAACCCAACGTATTCCAATCAGGATGTCGATTTCGGGCTCAGACAACAACGGGAAATACAAGGAGATCAAACTGGCAGCCGGAATGTCGGCTTACATTAAAATTGCACACTAAGCGACGATGCACAAACTACCCGGAATAAAGCATTTGATTGCCTTTGTCAGGAAACAAAATGCAACATTCGATCCTACAGATCCCTCATACAAATGGTGGCTTTTGGGCAATGTGATGATTGGCACCTTTATGGCAGTCCTCGATGCCACCATTGTCAATGTTGGGTTACCCAAAATTATGGCCTCCTTTGGCGTTGGACTGGAGAAAATTGAATGGGTTTTGACAGCCTATATGCTCTCGACCGCGGTGATGCTACCCACATCGGGCTGGCTGGCCGACCGCTTTGGGTACAAAAGAGTCTATTTTCTCGGACTCTTCTTTTTCACACTCGGCTCTTTTCTGTGTGGCATATCAACAACCGAAAACCTCCTGATTATTTCACGTATTATTCAGGGATTGGGGGCCGGAAGCCTGATGCCCGTAGGGATGGCCATTATTACCCGCGAGTTTCCGCCCGAAAAGCGGGGCATCGCACTGGGTTTCTGGTCCATCTCGTCGGCTGCATCACTCTCGTTCGGCCCACTCATTGGCGGTTATCTGGTCGACTACTTTTCGTGGCCGCTGATTTTCGATGTCAATATCCCGGTAGGAATTGCGGGAATGCTGGCAACCGGGATCATCCAGAAAGAGTACCGTTCGTCCAATGCAGGGAAGTTCGATGCCGTTGGTTTTTTTGCCGTTATCATTTTCCTGCCGGTTTTACTCTATGCACTGGCCGAGGGAAATGCCTCGACCAATGCCGGCGGTTGGCACTCGCCACTAATTATTGGCTGTTTTATCGTTTCGGCTATTGCATTTATTGTCTTTATCGTCAACGAGCTCAAGGTAGAATACCCCTTGATAGACCTAAGGTTGCTCAAGGAGTACAATTTTGGAATCACCACCCTGGTCAGTTTCATATTTGGGATCGGGATGTTTGGGAGTACCTTTTTGTTGCCCCTCTATCTGCAAAATGCGCTTGGTTATACGGCCATTCAGGCTGGGGCCGTCTTTCTGCCGCTGGGCTTGATTCAGGGAATTGCGGCACCGCTGGCCGGTATCGCTGCTGACAAAAGCAATGCAAAAATCCCAATCATCCTTGGTCTTAGCATCCTCTCGTTCAGTTTTGTCCTCAACAGCAAAATGTCGTTTATGACCGAACACGATTATGTGATGCTGGCCTTGTACCTGCGGGGACTCGGTATGGGTATCCTATTTGGGCCACTCACTGCGCTGGGGCTGCAAAACATTCCGCGTTCGCAAATGGCACAGGCATCGGGACTGAATAATGTTATCCGTCAGGTTGGCGGCAGTTTTGGTGTGGCCATCCTATCAACCGTCCTCACTTCACGGGTAATATACCACTCCCAAATATTTGGGGAATCGTTGCAATCGAATTCCCCGATATTTCAGTCGACACTGCAAGGCATTGGCGGCTGGGTGGGTTCGGCCACCGGTGCAACCGGTTCTGTAGCCGATTCGCAAAGTCAATATATACTAATGTCGCATATATCAAAACAAGCTTATATCGAAGGGATTAACGACGATTTTCTTTTGGCTGCCATATTTACGGCCATCAGTATCATCCCCATTTTGTTTCTAAAATCAGGCAAAATGAAACGGGCGAAGGGCGCTCCTTCGGCTATTCCAGGCGAATAATCAAATTAAAATTCATGAATCAAAAAATACAATCATGAAAACTTCAATTCATCCATTTTTAGCTTCACTGGCAGCCGGCATGATGCTGACGCTAACCGTTGCGGCACAATCTATTTCGAAAGAGATAAATTTCAATGCAGAAGATTCCCTTTCGCTCGAAGCCATTATCAAACAGGTTGTGGCTACCCATCCAACGATATTAAAGGCCGCGGAAGCGGTACAAATTGCCGATGCGGGTGTTGGAATGGCCAAGACAGGCAAACTACCCGATATCGATTTTACGGCTGGATATACCCGGCTGGGGCCTTTGTCATCCATTACAATTCCCGATATGGGAACTTTCCAGATGGGCGTGGCCGACAATTTCAACACGTCACTCAATGTAAGACAATCGATTTACGATTTTTCGAAAACCGATAAAAGTATCAAACTACAGGAATCATCGAAAGAGATGGCGACCCAAGCCGTTGAACTGGTAAAACAGAGGCTGAGTTTGGCTACTGCTTTAAATTACTATTCGCTCGTTTATTTACAGGAAGCATTGAAAATCAAGAATCAACAAATCGAAACACTGAAAGAGCACCTCAATTTTGTCAATAAAAAAATGGAAACAGGTTCGGCATTAAAATATGATGTATTGTCGACTCAAGTGCGTCTTTCGGCAGCCGAGAACCAAAAAGTGGATATCGTTACCGCCTACAGGAATAGTTTGAGCAGTTTAAATTCCCTGCTGGGATTACCGGTCGAAACAATATTGAAAGTCAAAAAAAGTACGCCTGCAAGCTATGCTGCAGAACCGGCACAGCAAATGATTGAATATGCAGTGGCCAACCGTCCCGAAATGACATTGGCCAACCTCAAACAGGAAAATGCCAAACTGAGCCTCGCGTCAACAAAAGTCCAGAGCGCCCCTTCCCTGTCTGCCTTCACAACCGGGGGTTTCAAAAATGGCTATATTCCTGAATCGCAAAAAATCAAAGCTAATTATACGGCAGGGTTGACACTGAAAGTCCCCATCTTCACGGCCAACCGACAGAAATACAACGAAGCCATTGCGGTGAGCAATATATCGGTTGCACAACAGGAACAAATTCAGGCACAGCGCGATATTTCGGCTGAGGTATTTCAGAACGATGCGAACCTGCAATCGGCAAAGCAGAAAATAGAGCAATCGAAGAAACAGGTTCAGCAGGCAGAAGAGTCGAGGAAACTGGCTGAACTAAGTTACCAAACCGGCAGCCTTACCAATCTCGACTTGCTCGATGCAACCACACTGGAGGCCGAAAGCCGCCTAAACCTGTTGAAAGCGCAGGCAGAATTTGCTACTGATCTCATTAAACTTGAATTGTCGTTAGGGAAAACATTGTATGAATAGGCCGAAAGATGTTCCGGTGCAATTAACTTGTAACCAATTTATAACAATTCTCATTGTTCGTTTGGCTGAAATTAAGCTAACTTACACGGCGTAAAAAAATTAACAAACAATGAGAACAACTATTCTACTGTGGCTTGCTTTAGCACTCACGTTACCGACCAATGCTCAGGTCAAAAAAGTTAAGATACCTGATATCCCGGGTTATGTAACCCTAAAAGGCGATTTCCATATCCATACCGTTTTTTCCGACGGAAATGTTTGGCCAACAGTTCGTATCGATGAGGCTGTTGCCGAAGGGGTTGACGTGATAGCTATTACCGATCATATCGAATATCGTCCGCATCTGAGTGATATTCCATCGGATCACAACCGTTCGTATGACATTGCCAAACCCGAAGCAGAAAAAAACAATATCATTCTGGTGAAAGGGACTGAAATTACCCGCTCAATGCCTCCAGGCCACTTCAATGCCCTCTTTATCAGCGATGCAGCGGCCTTAGCCAAGGACGATTTCAAAGCCGTTGTGAAAGAAGCCAAAAAACAGGGTGCGTTTATCATTTGGAACCATCCGGGATGGAAAGCCCAGCAACCCGATACCACCAAATGGTGGGATATTCACACCTGGCTCTACGACAACCAGATGCTGAACGGCATTGAAATCTACAACGAGAAAGAGTACTATCCGATTGTATTTGACTGGGCGATACAAAAGAAAATTACCATTTTTGCCAACAGCGATATTCACGGCCCAACCTCTCCATTCTATAATATCTATCAATCGCACAGGCCTTTGACTTTAGTTTTTGCGAAAGAGCGCAACGAAGTTGGCGTAAAAGATGCGCTGTTTGATGGACGGTCGGTGGCCTTTACCGACAATATGGTGCGCGGCAAAGAAGAGTGGCTGAAACCGCTTTTCGAAGCCTGCATTAAAGTTGTGAAAAAGGGCAGCAAGACCGAGCTTACCAACCTTTCGGGAATCGATTTTGAACTGGAAGATATTTCAGGTTCGGTGGCTAAAACCATTTCCCTTCAAGGTGAAGGCAGCGCTGTTATCACCTCCTCCAAACCGATCAAAATAAAGGTGAAGAACTTCGAAATCTCACCGGATAAATATCTGGAAGTTACATTATAATGGACCATAACAAATGAAAAGGGAGGCTCAAACCTCCCTTTTCATTTGTTATGCTTTGAATTCCTTCTTCAGTTCTTCGTGGCACTTTTCGAGCAAGCGTTTGGTGGCCAATACGCCCCCTTTTCTATCGGGATATTGAGGCCCTTCGTATTCTATCCCGACAAAACCGCGGTAACCGGCCTCAACCACAATCCGCATCAGTTGATGGTAATCCGATAGGGTCTCTTCGCCCTTATCATCGAAATGTTCCGATTTGGCTGAAACCCCTTTTGCCCATGGCATCAACTCTTTGGTGCCTTTGTAACGGTCGTACCACTCTACGGGCTGGTAGCTGGTCTGAAAGTTTCCAAAGTCGGGCAATGTTCCAATCCGTTTATGATCAACCATTTTCATCACGGCAGTAAGCCACTCGCCATTGCTGGAGAAGCCACCATGATTTTCGACCAGAATATTGATATTGGCCTTATCGCCATACTCGCAAAGCATACGCAAACCCTCGGCAGCCCGCTTTTGCTGCTCTTCGTAACTTCCCTGCGAACCGGCATTTACACGGATAGCGTGACAACCCAACTGTGCAGCTGCATCGACCCATTTCTTGTGATTATCGACAGTTTTGACCCTTTCGGCTTTATCAGGATGGCCCACTTCGCCTTCGGCATCGACCATAATCAGCACATTGGTAATCCCTTCGCCTTTGCAAACATTGTTTAACTCGTTCAGGTACTTCTCGTTGGTAGCCTTGTCGTACATACAGGTATTTACATATTCTGCGCCTTCGCAGCCACACTCACGGATAAATTTCGGAAAATCGATATTCCGCATCGGGGCCGCTTTTTCAATCGAAGCAAAATCGTTCTTGAGTTTCCACATAAATTTTTCCCAACCATCTTTGGTCGCATCGCCAAAGATCAGGGTATTGACCGACCATTCGGCCACCGAGTAACGCCACAATGGTTTTTCGGAACTGGCAAACGAGAGGGTTGGCAATGCCGAAAGCCCGGCAGCGGCAATCGACGATTTCACCAGAAAATCGCGTCTTGAAATATTCTTCATATTGTAAAAGTTTGGTTGTTAATCTGCCTAAAAATAGGAAATTAATCGATGTTTAATCCTCTGCCTCCACTCTTTTTTCATGTCGCGTCCACATCTTTTGTTACCTTTGCGGCCATCAATATCAATTAAAAATTCCCGTTATGGTTTTAAAGGAACAGCTAAAAGAGCTTGTTGAGCGCCGGGATGCGCTGAGGAGGTATCTTTGACGTCGACAATAAGTTGATGCGTGTTGAAGAAGAAGAATTAAAGACCCAGGATCCATCGTTCTGGGACAATCCTAAAGAGGCCGAAGCGCACATGAAAGTGATTCGGTCGATAAAACAGTGGACCGATGGTTTCAAAAAGATCGACGATGCCGTTGAAGATCTGATGGTTGTATTTGAGTTCAGCGAAGCCGGCGAAATTACAGAAGCCGAACTCGATGAGCATTTTGCCGAAACCCGTACGTTGATTGAAGATTTAGAACTGAAAAATATGCTCCGCCGCGAAGAAGACCGGTTGGGCGCAGTGCTGAAAATCAATGCCGGGGCCGGCGGTACAGAGTCGAACGACTGGGCCGATATGCTGATGCGCATGTATTTGCGCTGGGCCGAGAAATCGGGTTACAAAGTTCGCGAAGCCAGTTTCGTGCCGGGCGAAGATGCAGGTGTGAAAAGTGTGACGCTCGAGATTGACGGTGAATTTGCCTATGGCTATCTAAAGAGCGAAAATGGCGTTCACCGGCTGGTGCGCATTTCACCTTTCAATGCCCAAGGCAAACGCCAAACTTCGTTCACTTCGGTATTTGTTTCGCCGCTGGTCGATGATACCATTGAGATTGAAGTCAATCCGGGCGATATCTCATGGGATACTTTCCGCTCGGGCGGTGCCGGCGGACAGAATGTCAACAAGGTTGAAACCGGCGTGCGTTTGAAGCATGCACCGTCAGGCATTATCATTGAAAACACTGAGTCGCGTTCGCAATTGCAAAATAAAGAAAATGCCATTCGTTTGCTGAAATCGCAGTTGTACGAGATGGAGTTGCGCAAACGTTACGAAGAGCAGACCAAACTCGAAGCCACAAAAAAGAAAATCGAATGGGGCTCGCAAATACGCTCGTACGTGATGCAGCCCTACAAGCTGGTGAAAGATGTACGTACCGGCTACGAAACATCAAATGTTCAATCAGTTATGGATGGCGACCTCGACGGGTTTATCAAGGCCTACCTGATGGAATATGGTGGTGAAGAGAAGTCTGGTGAATAACCATTGGATTATCATCTAACAAAAGACCAAGGTATCAAAAGACTTTGGTCTTTTGGTTTAAAGAGAGTTCAAAACCAACAGCCGCCCCTTACCGGAGCAGCTGTTTACTATTTGAACCCAAATTTCCTTTATCAGGAAACAAGAGGACAATAAATTATTCGCCTTGAGCAGCAATCAGGATTTCCATGATCTTCTTACCTGCGCCAGCCACAGAAGTTCCCGGGCCAAAAATAGCCACAACGCCAGCATCGTATAGATACTGATAATCCTGAGCAGGAATAACCCCGCCGGCAATTACCATAATATCTTCGCGACCCAGTTTTTTCAGCTCTTCAATTACCGAAGGAACTAAAGTTTTGTGACCGGCAGCCAGTGAAGAGACACCCAAAACATGAACGTCGTTCTCGACAGCCTGTTTGGCCGCTTCTTCCGGAGTCTGGAAAAGTGGTCCCATATCCACGTCAAAACCAAGGTCGGCATAACCGGTTGCCACTACTTTGGCACCACGGTCGTGGCCATCCTGGCCCATTTTGGCAATCATAATACGGGGCTGACGACCCTCTTTTTCGGCAAACTGGCTAACCAGTTCTTTGGCTTTGGCAAAATCGCCATCATTTTTAGCTTCTGATGAGTACACGCCTGAAATAGTTCTGATGGTTGCTTTATAACGTCCTACAATCTTCTCGCATGCATACGAAATTTCGCCCAGCGAAGCACGTTTCTGCGCAGCGATTACAGCCAGTTCAAGCAGATTGCCTTCGCCGGTTTCCACACATTTGGTGATGGCTTCGAGCGATGCCTGAACTTCGGCTTCGTTACGCTCGGCACGTAATTTATTCAAACGTTCGATTTGCGATAAGCGAACAGCAGTATTGTCGATCTCGAGAATATCAATTGGATCTTCTTTTTCGAGACGATATTTGTTTACACCAATAATTGCTTGATTTCCTGAGTCGATGCGGCCCTGAGTACGGGCAGCAGCCTCTTCGATACGCATTTTCGGCACACCGGTTTCGATGGCTTTTGACATACCACCCAGTTTTTCAACCTCTTCAATCAAGGCCCATGCTTTTTCAACCAGATCGTTGGTCAACGATTCAACGTAGTATGAACCGGCCCATGGGTCGAGCGATCGGCAGACTTCAGTCTCTTGCTGGATGTAAATCTGCGTGTTACGGGCAATGCGAGCCGAGAAATCGGTTGGGAGTGCAATCGCTTCGTCGAGCGCATTGGTATGCAACGATTGGGTATGGCCCAGTGCGGCAGCCATTGCTTCGATACAGGTACGACCCACATTATTAAACGGATCCTGTTCGGTAAGCGACCAGCCCGAAGTTTGTGAGTGGGTACGTAGCGCCATCGATTTTGGATTTTTGGGATCGAACTGTTTCACCAGTTTGGCCCAAATCATACGCGCAGCGCGCATCTTGGCAATCTCCATAAAATGGTTCATGCCCACAGCCCAGAAGAAAGAGAGACGCGGCGCAAAGGTGTCGACGCTCATGCCTGCTTTAATACCGGTACGAATGTAATCCAAACCATCGGCCAGCGTATAAGCCATTTCGATGTCGGCTGTTGCGCCGGCTTCTTGCATATGATAACCCGAAATCGAGATCGAATTGAACTTGGGCATATATTTCGACGTGTAATCGAAAATATCGGCTATAATCTTCATCGAGAATTCCGGCGGATAGATGTAGGTGTTTCGCACCATAAACTCTTTCAGGATGTCGTTCTGAATCGTTCCTGAGAGCTCTTCCAGTTTAGCCCCTTGCTCCAATGCCGTTACAATGTAGAATGCCAGGACCGGCAATACTGCACCGTTCATGGTCATTGAAACCGACATTTTGTTGAGTGGAATCTGATCGAACAAGATTTTCATATCCAGAATCGAGTCGATAGCCACACCAGCTTTACCAACATCGCCTACCACGCGTGGATGATCAGAGTCGTAACCACGGTGGGTAGCAAGGTCGAAAGCTACTGATAGACCTTTCTGCCCGGCAGCAAGGTTGCGGCGGTAGAAGGCATTTGATTCTTCAGCGGTCGAGAAACCGGCATACTGGCGGATTGTCCAGGGCTGAATGACATACATGGTCGAGTAAGGTCCGCGGAGATAAGGAGCTTTACCTGCAGCATAATTGAGGTGTTCCATACCTTCGAGGTCCTCTTTGGTATAAACGCCTTTAACTGGAATCTGCTCAGGAGTAATCCAGTTCTTTTCCACTCCGTGTTTTTCGGCCCAGCTACAAGCGCACTCAGTGCTGCCTGCATTGGTATTTATATTGATACTTTTAAAATCAGGTTTCATTCTTACTTATTTTATGCCCAGTTTTTGATTATATGAAGCCAATGCTTCCAACAAGTTGGTTTTCACATTGATAAAATTTTCAATCCCGATAGCTTTAAGGTCATCAGAACAGGCAGGAGCACCGGCAACTACAAACATGGCTTTGCCATCGAGCGCGTTGAAAGCAACAGGGGCAAATTCGGCATATTCGTCATCCGAACTGCAAATAACCACGATATCGGCTTTGGCTTCGAGTGCAGCTTTAACACCTTCTTCGGCGGTATCAAAACCATTGTTATCGACGACTTCGTAACCAGCTACAGCAAAGAAGTTACACGCAAACTGAGCGCGGGCTTTGCGCATGGCCAGGTTTCCGATGGTAAGCATATAAGCTTTCGGGCGTTTGTTGGCTTTGGCAAATTTGTCAGTAGCATAACGAATGGCTTCGAACTCCTGCGCCCCACGGAAAGTTTTAATGGTTTCCACTTCAGCACCTTCAACGGTTTCGTCTTCAACTTTGAAAAGACATGCGCACAACTCGATATCCAGTTTCTCGGTAAAATTCGGGAACTGATTAATACCCAGCAAATTTTCGCGACGGGTTGCCACTGCTTTCTTGCGTTTGTCGGCCATCTCTTTTACCTGCGCCTGGATAAATCCGGCACGGAAAGCCGCAATAAAACCACCTTTTTCCTGTACTTCGATGAAAAGTTTCCAGGCCTGTTCGGCTATCGAAGCAGTCAATGTTTCGATATAATAAGAACCGGCAGCAGGATCGGCAATCTTATCAAAATGAGCCTCTTCCTTCAACAATGCTTGTTGGTTGCGGGCAATACGTTCTGCCAATTCGGTTGGCTGCTCATAAATGGCATCGAATGGCAAAACGGTCAACGAATCGGTTCCACCCAATACAGCCGACATGGCCTCGGTTTGGGTACGGAGCATATTGACATAGGGATCGTAAATGGTTTTGTTCCAGGTCGATGTTTCGCAATGAATGTTCATTGCAGCCACACAAAGGCAAACGCCATCCTTGCAATCGCCTTCGCAGGTACACTTGCTGTCGCAGAAACATTTTGGGGCATAGGCCTCAACAATTTTGGCCCAAAGCAAACGTGCAGCACGCAGTTTGGCCAGCTCGAGAAAATAGTTGCCTCCGATACCGAAGTTGAAACGGATTTTAGGGGCCACCTTACCGGCATCGAGACCGGCTTCGGTAAGTTTGGTCAGGTATTCGGCACCGATAGCCAGCGAGAAACCCAACTCCTGTACGATAGACGAACCTGCATTGTTGAAATTTTTGCCATTTACACCAATTACTTTGGTGTTGCAAAAACCATCGACTGCTTCGATAATCTGTTTGGCTTTTTCAAACACTTCGGTCTCGCCGCAACAGAATTTACCTCGTAAGGTAAAACGGCCAATCGGATCGTGGTTAACAGCCAGTTTAACAGTTTCGGTTGCATAACCAGCCTCTTTAACAAAAGCGGCCAAACTTGTAACCAATGAACCATTTTTACAGGCCATCTCGAAATTCACTTCAGCAGCATCAAGGCAGATATCTTTCAGCAAAATTTTCAAATCGGCCACACTAATTTCAGCGCAGTTTTCGAAAACAAAACCAATGGAGTTGATTCCTTTCCCAAGGATCTCCAAAGCCTTTTTATTAGCTGATTGATAATCGGTTACCTGAATGTCCTGACGAACAAGCCATTCGTTGCCTTTCACCTGTTTTCCACGGACGTAAGGAAACTGTCCCGGAAGATTTTGAGTAAAGGCAAGATTCTCAATATTTTCTGACCGATAATACGGCCTCACGTTGAATCCCTCGTTGGTTCTCCAGACCAGGGTCTTATCGTAATCCTTACCTTTCAGGTCGGCTACGATTTGTGCTTCCCAAGCCTCTGTCGATACAGGAGGAAATTCAGCAAACAACTTTATATCTCTCTCATTCATAATAAAATAACTATTTAGAAAAATCGTGCTGCAAAGTTAACGGTTTAAAACTTAATAACCTGAAAAAGAGCCGCGAATTTTGCCCAGACTGACAATTATCATTATTGCAGCCCTACTGTAGGAAAGGTATTGCATTTTGTTCATACGGGAATGGATATCGAATACAAGCTTTATTTCAAAAAAATCCCCCGGTCAGATGCACCGGGGGTTAACCTAAAGACCCCTGAGATTTGGGGATGACAGAAAAGATTATTTGAACAATGTGATATATAGACCTGTAATAATCGCGGTTGTAATCACACCACTGATGTTGGCACCTAAAGCTTCAGGCAAGATCATCGACTGTGGATTAACCTTATGCACCTCTTTTTGAGCTACTTTAGCTGTTGTTGGAACGCAACTTACGCCTGCAATCCCAATCACCGGGTTGTAATTTCCTTTTTTTACAAAATAGAGAAAATAACCTCCCATGATGCCTCCAACACCCGAGAGCAATAGGGCAACGATTCCCAATACCAGAAGCATCAATATTTTGGGATTTAAAATCAGGTGGGCTTCGCAAAGAATTCCAAGCAACATTCCCAGAAAGAATGTCGAACCATAGAGTAATGGCCCTTCGATAAAATTTTGCACGTGCATTAAGCCCGACTCGCGAATGGCAATTCCAATAAATAAAGAGAAAAACAGGGGGGCTGCTACAGGGAAAAGCAGGCACAGAACGACACAAAGAATTGACGCAAATCCCAGTTTCACCCCACCTGATATCTGTTTGGTATTGCCTTTTTCGCGCGTCATTTTAATTCCTCTTAACCTGGCAGGTATCAATGCCCTGATGAGGTAGGGATAACCACCATATGTTAGTCCTAGGTAGAGATAAGCCACTACCGTAATGGGTACAAACAAATCTTTCGAGAGGTTTAGCGAAGTGAACAGAACCATTGGCCCGTCGGCTCCGCCAACCATTGCAGCTGAGGCGGCATCCTGTATACTTAATCCGAACAGCATGGCAATCGGAATCGTCAGGATGGTACCCATTTCGGCAAATACGGCAATTATCATACTGGTAAATGGCCTTTTCAGAATATAGCTGATATCCAACATAGAACCAATGCCCATAAATATAAAGCAGGCTATCAAACCATTGCTAAAGGTGAACGTATAAATGGGCTGCAAAAAGTCGATCTGTAACAGGTCGAGCAATTTGTTGATGTCGGTAGTCAGCGGGTCGACAAAGAGATTGCCCTGTGAGCCATCAGGCATCACCATCGACGAAGCATTGATAGTGGCCATCCCCAATCCCATCGGTATCATCAGCAACGGCTCGAGCACCCCTTTCTTCCCCAGATAAATCAACAGCAAACCGAGGATAATCAGTCCGATGCGCGCTACGGCAATATAAGTTTCCGAAGTTATCAGGGTATAAACGCCCTGAAAAAGTTGTCCGAAATCATTACCGCTCATGATAGAAATTTAAAAGTTCGTCATTCGAGCCGGCAGCCGTTTTTTTGAACTCGCTGACTGTTTTTTTATTTCGCATCATCGCCTGACGGATGTTATTTCCGGCTACCGTAACGACTGCAGCAATACTGAATCCTCCTTCTGGTAGCTTTTCGATGGTTTTGGCCAACATTTTAATGACCAATGCCACAAACATTGAAATAAGAAAAGTCATGCCATATATAAACATGATTTCATTGAAAACATTCATAATGAAAGTATTTAAAATAAGTAATTAGAATATGGAAAACCGGAAATAAAGCACAACAATCCTGCTCCGGGCACAGGAGATATCAAATTGGAAGGTCAATGAATCAACGTTGGATTTTGCGGATAAAAGTGAGTGAATGAAACAGGTCACAGGGCAGCAACTGGCTAACAACCCTTTCGTTGGTCTGGTTAATCTGGCGATGATATTGGGCCACCCTAATAAAACGGATGCCACAGGTAGTTTTCTGTTGAATTTTACGATCTTCCTGAAAAAGCCTGCATTCGAATTCGCAGGGTTGAATAAAGTTAATTTGCGAAGGAAGGTCGTCTGGGGCTATATCGATGGAATAATTCGATTCTGTCTGCGCCTGTTGGCCATCATAGTGATGCGATACCTCAGCATAAGCCTGGGTATCGACCACAATCAGGATAAACCCGATAACCAACCAATAAGCAATCTTTTTGAACATATCAGACTGAAATACGACTGGGCGAAGTTAATTAGGGATAACAGCGAATATACTTCTGCCGAAGGCAATTTAACGAATTATTAATATTAACATTTTCGAATCGGGCGAAATAAACAAATAACCCCTGTGGAAATTTCACAGGGGTTATTCTTCTTTGATGTATGGTTTATTCTTTCCAGGGAACCAACGTCGAAGGATAATAATTGATATCCTGAGCTTTAAAGCGTGGACCATGAGCTGCAAGACGGGCTTTATATTCGTCCCAGTTGCGTAGTTCCGGTTTGGTCCAGGCTACTTCAGCGATTCCGGGAAGCCTTGGGAAAACCAGGTACTCAACTTCATCAAGTTTCGCAATGGTTTCTGACCAAAGCGGTGCTTCTACTCCAACAATATTCTCCTTTGTAACCCCGGGAGTGTAAGTTGCAGGATCCCAGTTGTAAGCTGCGTCAACTTCGATATAAGCAGCCCAGTGGAGGCCAAAAACTGAAGTCGAGTCATACTGCATATCGAGATAGGCTTTCTTTGCCGGAGAAACAATCACCTTTGCACCTTGAGCTACAGCTGCTTTTGCATTCTCTTCTTTCGCCCAGAATTGTGCTACCGAAGTTGGCTTAAGCGTAGCCAGAGCCACCTCGTCCCATCCAATCATCGTTTTTCCATGCGCATAAACGATATCCTGAACGCGATTGATGAACGGGATATAATCTTCAATTTTGGTCACATGCGATTCGTCGCCGCCAACATGAATATATTGACCGGGAGTGATGGCCGCCAGTTCGCGGATAACATCATCAATAAATTTATAGGTAACCTCGTTTTGGGTACAAAGTGTGCTAAACCCTACTTCGGTACCGGTATAAAGTTCGGTTGCTTTGCCGCTACAGTTCAGTTCGGGATACGAAGCCAGCGCTGCATTGGTGTGGCCGGGCATGTCAATTTCGGGGATAATGAGCACATTGCGCTCAGCAGCATATTTTACCAAATCGCTGTACTGTTCCTGGGTATAAAAACCACCGGCTCCACCACCCACCTGGGTAGTTCCGCCATGAGCGGTCAAATTGGGCCACGACTTGATTTCAATGCGCCATCCCTGATCATCAGACAGGTGCAGGTGAAGCACATTCATTTTGTAAGCTGAAATATAATCGATAAATTTCTTCACATCATCGACACCAAAGAAGTGACGGGCTACATCGAGCATTGCCCCGCGATAACCAAATTCGGGATAGTCGCGAATGGTTCCGGTAGCCAAGTGCCATGGGCCTTGCTGAGTGCTTTTCATTTCGATGGCAGCCGGCAACAACTGTCTGATAGTCTGCAATCCGTTTATCAAACCGGCAGGCTGGTTAGCCTCTAATTTCACCTGTTTTTCGGTGATGGTGAGCTGATATCCTTCATTTCCCAAATCGCCATCGTTGGTTCGTGTCAGCAAAATACTTCCTTTGGGGGCTTCCTGTTCAGCAGCTTTGACCTCAATGGCCAGTCCGGTTGCAGGGTTTAACTGGTCGGCCAGCAGTTGTCCGATTTTCATCAATTCTTCATCGCCACCTGCAACATAAATATCCGTTTTATCTGTCAGCTCGAACGAGCTGTTGGTCGCAGTTACTGAAACCGGTTTTGGAATCAGATTCTCTTTGGCAAGGTCGGTTACAATTGTTTTGTTTCCGCACGAAGCCACAACGGCAGCTAATGCTACGCCGAGTGATGCTTTCAATAGGTAGTTGATTTTCTGTTTCATCTGCATTTAGTTAATTTGTCCTGCACGAAGGTAGAAAAAAAGGTGGAACAGTGGAAAGGGGAATATAAAAACAAAACCCCGGGTTTGAAGCCCAGGGTTATTGAATATAAATTCGATTCGAAAAGATTATTTCTTTTCTGCATCTTTTTTCTCTTTGCAACAGCCAGCGCCCTCTTTTTTGTCGGCACAAGCTTTTTCTTTGTCTTTGCAGCAACCTTCTTTTTTATCCGATTTTTTATCGGCAGGTTTCTCTGCACTCTGTTCTTTTTTCACGGGTTCCTGTGCAACTGATGCAACAGGGGCACAAACGGCCAATGCGAATACAAATGCTACTGCTAAAATGATTGACTTTTTCATAATCTGATATTTTTAAAGTTTACAAGAGTTTATATAATCCCAAAAATAGGAATCTTTTCCATTCGTTGCCATAATTATTTGACTTAATGCTGTTAATGATTTGTTAAAACTGATTTTCGATTTAACTTCTTATTACTTTTGAACCATTAAGTTTTGTTTCGACAATTGTAATTACGCTTTTCGGCTATAAATGTTTCGGGCTAAAATGATAAAACTCAAAAAAATAGAGCGAGAGGGTCTGTTGGCCGGATTAACCTTCCTGTCGCTTATTATGCTGATAGCCATTCAGGTATCGTGGATTCTGAAAGCAGCCCGCCTCGAGGAGCAGAACTTTAACCATCGGGTGTCGCACGTTATGATTAACATCAGCGACGAAATCAGCAAAAGGGCTTCATCGTGCAATATCATGAACGACTATATCTGCGGACGTGAGTGCCCGATGTCATCAAAACACGACAAAATTCGTGAGATAGACAGCATCATCAGGGTTAACCTGCAAAAAAACAACATTGAACTCGATTATAACTTCTCGATAGGCGACTCGCTGTCCGACTCACGTAAACACGGGCTCTTTTCGTCGAAGTGTTACCGCCAGCATGTTCAAGGCTTTACAGAGAAAGATGGGATAAAGCTCTATATGCGGTTTCCTGGCCGAAACGATTTTTTGCTGGCGCAGATGAAGGGATGGTTTATTGTTTCGCTTTTATTTATCCTTTTCGTTGCCGCTTCATTCGTGGTAACTTTGCGGATGTTCCTGCGCGAAAGGGCAATGGCACGCCGTACAGCCGATTTCATCAACAACATGGTGCATGAATTTCAGACTCCTATAGCCAATATTATGCTGGCATCGAACCTGATACGCAAACAAAAACCCAACAGCAGGATTGAGGAATACAGCGGGATAATTCTCTACGAAAGCCAAAAAATGGAGCGAAATGTCGAAGATCTCCTGAGTGTATCGGGTATTGGCCAGCAAACCGGAGCACTACTCCCGGTTGATATCCACGAAGAGATTCATCAGCTTTCCTGTCAGTTTAAGTTCAGGTTCGACGAACGCGATGGCCAATTAACCGTCGATGCACAGGCTGAAAAACACCATCTGATGAGCGAAAAAGGCCATATCTCGACAATGCTCTCAAATTTGATAGACAATGCTTTGAAATACAATAACGGGTCACCGGTTGTTGTTATTTCAACTCAAAACAGAGGAAACAACCTGATTATAACTGTGGGTGACAATGGTATCGGGATTCCGCAAAGCGAACTGAATGCTATTTTCGATAAATACTACCGGGTATCGACCGGCGACCTGCACAACATAAAGGGTTTTGGCCTCGGACTTACCTGCGTGAAAAAGATTGCCAATCTTTATCGCGGAAGTGTAAAAGTAGAGAGCAGTGTCGGAAATGGGACTACATTTACAATAACCTTACCGCTAAACGATGAGCAAGGCAAAAATTAAGATTTTACTGGTAGAAGACGACTTGTCGATGGGCGTATTGATGGTCGACTTTCTCACGTTGGAAGGGTTCGACGTTGTGTTACAGCGCGATGGCAATGCAGGCTGGAAAGCATTTCAAACCATTCCGTTTGATTTTTGCATACTCGACGTGATGCTCCCCGGACTGGACGGGTTTTCGCTTGCCGAAAAAATAAGGGGCCTCCATCCGGCTATACCCATCATATTCGTGACGGCCCGAACGATGAAAGCCGATAAAATCAAAGGGTTTCAATTGGGAGTCGACGACTATATCACCAAACCATTCGACGAAGAAGAGCTTAGCTGCCGTATCCGGGCCATTATGGGCCGTGTGCAGCGTATGGCCGATGAAACGCCTGCTCTTGTCCAAACCGAATTGTTATCCATTGGCAGTTATGTTTTCGACTTTGCCAATCAATTGCTCACTATCGAGAACGAAGCCCGTAGGTTAACCCAAAAAGAGAGCGAGGTACTGCGTTTTCTCTGTTTGTCGAAAAACAGCATCGTCAAGCGCGACGATTTACTGATGGCCGTTTGGGGCAACAACAACTATTTTAATGGCCGCAGCCTCGATGTTTTTATCACGAAACTAAGGAAATACCTTCAATCCGATCCTTTGGTTACCATCGAAAATATACCCAAGGTTGGGTTTGTATTGAACGGATAAATGGTTAGTGGTCAGCAGGCAGTTTGTCTAAAGTCAAATGCGTTGATACCTAATTGTTATTCCGTTACCTTCTCCGTCTCTTCCACCAAATAATGGTTCCGGTAACCGGCAGACTGGCAATCATCAGGCTTATCAGAAATGCAAAAATCTTGCCCGGAAGCCCCAGTACCGAACCCGTATGAATATCATAATTCATCCGCATCAGTTTATCGGCAAAACCAGCATTTTGTAACTTCCCGTAGAGGTTGTCCACGTCAATCTCTTTTAAGCTATACTGGTCGAAATAACGATAATCGGTTTTCCAGTAGGTGCCTTCCTGCAAGCCCACATTTACAGCAATGGCCGAGCTATCGGTTTCAGGCGGATGGAGTTCGAAGGATGCAGCATCCTGATATTCGTCCAGAAGCTTCAGCCAGACCTTATCGATAGCTTTTACCGAGTCGGTTTCTACAGGCGATGTATCAGATTTAGAAACAACAGCCTGATATTGCAGCGACTTTTTTCCTCCGGCCACCTTATAATACGATTGGGCAAACCATTGAAAACCCCAAACCAGTCCGGTAACCGCAAATATCAACCCAAAAATCAAGGTATAGAAGCCAACAATATTATGCAGGTCGAAATTGATTTTGGGCCACCTTTCCCCTTTCTTCCATCTGAACCAAAAACGCTGACGGGCCACTTTCCGATTCTTAGGCCACCAGAGAAAAAGCCCTGTTATCACGATAATCAGAAAGACCAGCGTCGCCGATGCCACCATTGGCTGACCAATCTTCGGCGGAAGCCAGAGATAAAAGTGGCCTTTCAATATAAAACGGAAGAAACCTTTCTCGTTGTCGTTGATTTTCAACACCTCGCCGGTGTATGGATTCAAGTAAACCGTGTAGTAATAGGTTGGATTATAGTGGTAGAATATGGCTTCGGCTGCCCGGTCGCGCGCACCGTAGCGAATCGAATGGAGTTGTTTTTCGGGCAGGGCGTGGCGGGCATTGTTTTCGAGCAGCGAAGGTTGGGCGAAACTACGATTTTCGGTTTCGACAAAACGAAACGGCTGTGTCAAGTCCTGTATCTCGGACTGAAAAGCATAGAGGCAACCGGTGATGGCTATCACAAAAACCAATAGCCCGGACGGAAGTCCGAGCCAGAGGTGCAATTGGTGAAAAACTTTCTTAACAACCATAAAGTAACAACATTATCAGAATCTGTACGTAATATTCAAACGAGAGTTAATCAACGGCTCCGATTGCCAGTAGTAAAAGCCCCCCCAATTGTAGTAAGCTCCCGAGTAGAGGTATTTACTGGTGATATTGTTCACATTCAATGCGATGGTAAATTTATTCAACTGATACGAAACAGCCCCGTCGAGGCGGAAATAATCAGGCAAATCCTGCTGGGTCCCATCGAAGACATACCACGAAGTGCGGCCGCCCTGGTATTGTGCCCCCAGCGACAGGCCAATCCCTTTTAATGCAGTTTTCGAGAAACGGTAGGTCAGCCAGCCGTTGGCAATGTGGGTGCTGATACCCGGAATGGTCACATCGACCTTTGCCGGATCGGTATCTTTGGTCACCACACCGTCAGTATAGGCATAGTTGGCCGTCAGGTTTAGTTGGTCAGTAATCTGTCCGCGGATATCGAACTCGATGCCTTTGGTTACTGTCTGTCCCAACTGAACGGAGAAATTGAAGTTATCGGGGTCGGCTGTCAATACGTTGTTTTTGGTGATTCGGTAAGCCGAGAGCGATGTTACCCAGTTGCCGCCCAGCCATTCGCGTTTCAATCCCAGTTCGACATTGTCGCCGGTAACCGGTTTAAAGCTATTGCCATCGATATCGGCACCGGCCTGTGGCACGAATGCCTGATCGTAAACGGCATAGGCCGAAGTGTTTTTATCGGGCATCCAGGTTAACCCCAAACGTGGGGTGAATTTCGATGCCTCGATGCTTCCCGAATAGGGGTCGAGATCGGTAGCGGTAGTATAGCGGCCGGCCAGGGTGAAGCGCAATTTCTCACGGAAGAGCGAAACCTCATCCTGGGCATAGTAACCCATATACGATTGGCGATAATGGACACCACGCTGGCGCAAACTTAGCGAGCGGTCGAAAACAGGATATTGTGAGGCTGCCACCTGACCGTAAACCGGATTGTAGATGTTCAACCCAGGCAATGCCCCACCTTGCATCCAGTCGTGATAGAACGATTTGTCGCCCATATCGATACCGGCCAAAATGCGGTGTTTCACGGTACCGGTATAAATATCGCCGTTAACAAAGAACTGGCCGACCTTGCTTCCCCCTTCGTAATCCCAGATGGTAGTGCCACGCTGCAAGGTATCTTTATTGGCAGAGAAGCCGCTTGGCCACAGACTTTGACCAATCTGACGCGAGGTGATATAGGCCAGCTGACCGGTAAAACGCCAGTTGTCGTCGAAATGGTGGACCATCGTTACAAATGCAGAGTTCTCGGTCAGTTTGGTGGGCTCCATATTGGCTTCGGCAGTGGTAAAGTCGACCGGCAAATCGCCATAACCTTTGGCCGAAAAGGAGTAGTTCGACCCAATAATCGACATCTGATTGTACTGGTAGGTATATTCGGCCGTCAGCGACGTGCGGTCGCTCATCTGGTATTTGATAACCGGCGCTACCGACACACGGTTGTTGAACTCAAAATCGCGGTGTGAACCTTTCGACTGGCCCAAAATATTTAACCGGTAGAGCAGTTTCCCCGCCTTATCGAGTTGACCATCGAGATCCAATGTACCGCGGTAGGTGTTAAAACTTCCCACCGTCATTCCGGCTTCACCTTTTGTTATCCCGGTAGGTTTTTTGGTCACCACGTTGTAAAAACCACTGGGTTCGCCATTGGCCAGCATAAACCCGGCAGGCCCTTTCACGAACTCAATTCGTTCGACCATGCTCATATCTTCGGGTTGCGGACTCCATAGCATGGTCACATTCATTCCGTTACGGAAGGCCGCAATTTGCGAACCACGCATATAAATCAACGCGTAGTTGTCCCAGTGCTCCATACGACGGGCGCCGCTCACGTTACGCGTAACCCCTTCAAGCATATCGAAGATTTGCTGGTCCTGCAACACCTGCTTTGTAACCACCTGAATATTTTGCGGAATCTCGACCATCGGGGTTTTCAAACGGAGCGATATGGATGGATAGTCGGCCACATAACGGCTCGGATTGGCGGTTACCACCACCTCGGAGAGCTCTTCGCTGTTTTCGGCCAACACAAAGTTGACCACTGCCGTTTTCTGCGACTCGACCGTCACACTTTTGGTTTGCGATTCGAGGCCGACAAAACTGGCCTTGATTTGGTATGAACCAACTTTAACATCATCAATCTGATAGTTGCCTTTGGCATCGACCATTGCCCCTTTTGAGCTTCCCGAAACAATCAGGTTGACAAACTCGGCCGGTTGCCCGTCTTTCGTGGTAACCGTACCGGCTATTTTGCCGGTTTGGGCATAGGCCGCAATGGTAAAGAACTGAAGTAAGAGTATAACTAATTTTCGCATGGGTAATATCATTTGTTACGGCGGCAAAATTAGGCCGACGCCCATACGGGGGCAATCCCAAGATATTGGGAAATGATGAAGTGCGGGTCATTATTAATGGGGATAGGCAGAGCTTATATCGGTTTCACCCGTGGGTGAAACCGATATAAAAAGATTAGTAGGCCACGTAAACGAAACCTTTCAGGTAACGGTTGGTGCCGCCCAGATGCAGGACATAGTAGTAGGTTCCGGTAGGTACAAGGGTGCCGTCCGGGATGCGGCTGCCCAGTGTACGGCCATCCCAGTCGTTCTGATAGTCGTCGCTGTGATAGACCAACTGGCCTGAACGGGTATAAATCGAGATCTCTGAATTCTTGTATTCATCGAGGCCACGGATTTCGAAGATATCATTTTCGCTGTCGCCGTTGGGCGAGATAGCTTCGGGTACCCAAATTGGGCCATCATAAAGGTCGATGGTTACCACCGCGGTATCGCAAACTGCATTCGGCGTACCTGCCGGGAAGAGCGGATGACAAATACGATAAGTGAAGTTATCGCGACCTGACAGCCTTACCTTAGGCACATAACTGATAGTGCCGTTGCTATTGTTTACAATCGCATCGCCCATTCGTGGTGCCTGCATAATTTCAGGAATCAGCGAACTAATATCGAGTGCCAAATCGCTGCTATGGTCATTGCGCAGTACGGTAATTTGCACCTCTTCGACCCACGAAGTACGGGCGTAATCATCCTCAGCTGTGATAGTAACAAAATTCGGGTCATCCAACGAAGTTACCTCAATGGTCACCGATGATTCGCAACCAAATTTATCCATAACGGTCAATGTATAGTGGCCGATACGCGAGATGGTAATCACCGCATTATTCGGCGAACTGGTAATACGGCCGTCAGTAGTACTCCACAGGTAGCTAAGTTGAGTACCTGTTGAAAGCGTACCATCCAATCTTGTTTCGGTATTGGAAACTGTCCGTCCATGTTGTTCAGCAACGGCTTTAGGCATATCATTAAACTGTATCGTACCATAAGCAACAGAGCGCTCTTTGGTTATGGTATCCTGTACAGCAACAAATACCCTGAAGGAGAATGGCAGCGGACCAGTATAGGCATCCGACAGATACATCCGGGTAATAGAGTCGCTCGGGTTCTCAATAATCAAGCCGGGAGGCAACGGATCGGCATCCCAGAAATAGGTCAGATCTTGTCCCTGCGATTTCGAGGCGTCGAGGGTAACAATATTACAGCGGCCAACAATGGCATCGAGCGCAGCAACTACTTTTAACCGGCCTTCTTCCACCTTAATCTTGCCGACCTTTAAGTTCATACAGCCATTGGAGTTGAATGCCGTTACCGAGAAGAAATATTCGCCTGCTTTACGCCACAATACCGGGACCGATGCCCCCTCGTTACCGGCCAGGAATTCTGCTTCATTTTTGGAGGCCTCTTTCTGGTCGTTCCAGTCATCCCATACCTTCCAGTAGTAGGTATCGCCAGGTTGCTGCACCACCGAGAGATTAAAGATATCGCCCTCTTTCACAGTAAGGCCAGTCTGTCCGGCGGCAGAAACCACCAGCAGCCATACCGGCAAAAGTGCCAGCAATAACCTTCTGTATGTAGCGAATAACTTCATTTTCTCTTATATCGTATTAAGACACAAATATCAAGTATCAAGAGTTCAGACAGTGCTTTCCATTCATCACTTATCACTCATCATTTATCATTTCCAAAAGAACTCGTACTAAGTTACATCGAAACAGCCAATCGTACCGATCGACAACGGCACCCGGTCAACTATTTTTCAACAACTTATCTATTTTCATCACAACTATATTATTTTATTCATTCTCAAATCATTAAAAAAAACAGACATTACTAGTTTTTCACTTTATGAACTGATATACCTCTCCCATCGACCCAACCGACTGATTTTGCACGTTTTTCCCATTGGGGTAAAACCTCCCCTTTCCCGGGAAAACCGGACCATCGAGCCGAGCGGGTGCACCTCTTCCATTGAGCTGTTTTAACGCTTTTGACCATAGGCATACCACGTTAAACAGCGTTGTGAGAACGCACTCTGTTCATATTTTATATATCAATCAACGCCGATGCAAGCTGAACCCGGCCTCAAACCAGTCTACTGACATTTTTGCACATCCTATGCTGAAAAACGCACAGGTAGCCTCGTTTAATCGCCATATCGCCGCCCCGTCGCCTTTTCGACTGACTACTTTGTATCTCCTCTGCTCTCACTGTCGAAAAATTCCGTACAGCTACCGCAGATAGATGACAATGCAGACCTTCCGCCTTCAGGGCAAATCAGGAGCCTTTTTGCATCGTTATTTCCATCATACTCTCATTCAATTTCAATCGTTACACTACCAATTGGTATTAAGACCCAACTCTTGCCACCTTACCCCCCACTTTTCGGTAGAGCCAAGATGGGGACTTGATTCCCATACCTCGCCCATGCCGCCCGAAGAGCGCCTTTGCAGAGGTACGAATACCCTATCATTCCATTTTTATATAAAGCCGACAGACACATCAACTTATGTTTTGTATTTACGGCAAACGATTACAACGGTTTTGTTCCCAACCAAGCCACCATCGGCCACCCTTCTGTAAAAGGGGCATTTAGCGGCCGGCGCGAAACCCGACAGATAAGAACGCCTTAGGGAAAACTCCCTGTCTGCAGACAAACTGCAGGATGTATTGCTTTTAAAATCAAATTTGCACCCGAAAGGACAAATCCCCCTTTCCGCCAACTGGCGGATTCCCCCTTTTC
>ERZ1645187.121-NODE-121-length-72897-cov-14.034211_pt1 | contig 72897 bp, 64 predicted proteins | sample MGYA00575352_ERZ1645187 | MGnify/ENA primary metagenome ERZ1645187 (study PRJEB40837, sample SAMN11349314) | freshwater sediment metagenome | isolation source: river sediment | host: Sediment | place: India: Wazaribad , New Delhi | collected 2017-02-21 ... | reverse complement strand
GCCACATCCCAATCGAGGGCGCTTGAAAATGGATTTCCAACCAGATTCCAACCGTTGATCGGACCGGAATATTCGAGATTTACCAACAGATCACTCCGGTTAAGGAGACCATCATAGGTAGCTGTTTCGTCGGATTTATCACTGTCAACCCACACAGCATATCCTTTTCCAGGGATGAGATCCTCTTCCAATGAATTGATATAGACCCAATTGCCTGTTGCTTCGTTGAAATATTTCAGCCATGTAGGCGAAGCCCCGGGGAAATAGAAAGCCGATGCTCTTGCACCTGTAACAGGCGATGAAACAAGGTGCCATTTGCCGCTGCTCAGGTAATTTTCCACTTCAGCCTCAATGTCTTTTCTGTCGGCTGGTTGATCAATGAACGAGGCATTCCCGGCTGAAGATGCATCCAAATGTAGTTTTTGGTTGATATTCTCTGTACTTCCAACAGTAAGTTCGCGTCCGGCTGCAAGTGTAAATCCCTGTGAAACTCCATCTACCATCAGGTCGTCAATTTCACCATTCATATTGAAAAGCAATTGATTGCCTCTCACCCAAACACGAAAAGGCTGGTGATCAGGGTCAATCAAGCCCTCGGTGACTTCAAGAAAGGAAGCTGACCATAATTGACCATCCGGGCCGTAACTAACAGTATATCCATTTGTATTTAGTTGACCGGCAACAAGATACAAATAACCTTCAACATAAAGATCGGCGTTCATGGTAACAGTATTTGGATTTAAAATCATCAACCAGTCAATTGTTGTAAGTCCTGTTGGCAGTTGAAAGCCCACCTCATCACCCATAATAATCAGCGAAGAACCCATATCGCCAGGGGTCGGCTTGAACAAATTGCCATTTCCTGCAACTGAATGATAAAGCGTCAGCGAAGCCGGATTCCCGTTGTTTCCAATGATATTGAAATTGCCTTTCAACAAGGTCAGCACACCAAATACTTCGAGCGAATTGGCTGTAATCCACCCGACACCTTTGGAAATATCAACTGTTAAATTATTGATTTCGCGTATATTACGAGAAAGATCAAATGCAATTGGAGGATTACCTGTCAATATAAGACTCGAATACCTGGTTGAATAAAGTCCGTTCGAATTGAGTCCGCCAATCAGGTCGTACAATGTCAGAGTGCGATCAGCAATATGGAGCTGACCCCTGGTTGAATGCTGAAAAACCAGCTGGTCATAGATTTTCACATCACCAGCCATCGTAAGTTTATAAGAGAGCGATGAGGCATTGATTTTCAAATTGCCGTTGTATTCGCCACCGGGCAGCCATTTATTGCTGTCGCAATAAAAGGCAGCATCGCCACCAACATGCAATTGTGGAAGATATTTGTTTTCAGGATTGCTGAACAGGAACTGCCCGAGCAGTTGAAGGTCGCCCAAAATCCTGAGCTCGGCAGCATCATCAAGCTCAATGGTAGCACCGGCTGCGATTGTCAGATTTCGGCAAAATGCCAGGCCGTCAACGCGTGGATAAGTAGTGAGGCCAGCTGCAATGGTAACATCTGATGCACCATTTGGCACCAGGTTATCCGACCAGTTGGCTGGATTGCTCCAAAGATTGTCGGCTACACCGGTCCAGATTCCAAGTGTAGAAGGCAACAGAGAATAAAGATATGCTGCGCCATAGGAAACACCCTGAGGACTAAGATCAACAGACAAAGCCGTTACAGCCATTGATTCGCAGGAAGTTCCCTGATCAAAACATAACGCTGTTCCGTATTGATCTTCTGCAGTACCATCGGAAGAGAGCAGCGTAGAATTTGTCCAGCTCTGGCTGTTGGTATTGAAGCGAAACAGATAGGCTGCTCCCCTGCTGTTTTCATTGTTGGCAAGGCCATCCCACAAAGGGGCGGTAGCTGCGAAATATATCTCCTCGTCGCGCGAACCAATCGCAACGGCACTACCAAAGGCATCACCGTCCTGATTGTCGGCAGGAACAAGGGTTTGCAGCAGACTCCATTGGCCTGTAGCTGCATTTCTTTTATATGTGAATGATTTTCCGGCTGCATTGACCGAACCAGGTGTTCCCGGACAGCCAATCATCATAAAATCGCCGTTGATTGCGGTGCTATAACCAAACTTATCGAGGTTCTGCGGTGAAGGCTGTTGGATTGTTGTTTCGGTATAAACACCTCCATCATAGCGAAACAGATAAGCTCCGCCCTGATTGTCAGCCCCTTTCTCGGGTGCTCCAACAAGAATAATATCTGCTGCAACAGAGACTGAAGCCCCAAAATAATCGTTATCGTTGCCAATGCCCGCCACCAGACTTGTTTCGGGCTCCCATAAACCAGTTGCCTGGTTTAATCTGTAAGTATAAACTCTTCCGCCCTGATTGCCCGTGCTGCAAAACGGATCGCTGATTGCCATCAGATTACCTTTAACACTTACATCATACCCGAAGAAATGGTCCGGAAATAACGGTCCTGAAAGACGCTGATGCAAAATCCAGGCATTTAAACCGGCATTGTAATGATAGACAAAAACAACGCCATCAGGTCCGATATTGCCCGCATCATCTGAATCATAATCGCTGCCAACCACAGCCCAGTTGCCATCCATCGCAACTGAATGTCCGAAATAATTGCCATGCTGATCGCCACCCGTGTACCAACATTGTTCAATTAATTTGCTATGAAATTGCCAAACCCCGTTGGCTTGTTTTTTAAATATACTGGCAGAGCCAGCCGCAGAATAAGTGATCCCACCATTGGCAGTGTAAGAGTCCATGCGGTTTCCAACAATACACCAATTGCCCGATATTGCCACATCATTTCCAAAAAAATACGGTTCGGTCAAACGTTGCTCATCAATTTGCCCAAATGTGCTAACTGAGACTGAAGAAAGCAACAAGAAAAGAATAAATAGTTTTTTCATGTTTTTTGATTATTGATGCAGCAAAACTATGGCAGTGGTGCGTGCGCTTCAAGCACCGTTGTATAACCGGCAGATTGTATTGTATATTTGGTAAAATTGCATGTATATAAGGCAGAAAATATAATATAATAATCTGCTTTTCAACCATTTAAATCAAAATAAAATTTGACATGAATGAATTAAAACCATAGCTTTGCCAACACAAACTTTGAAAAAGGATGACGAAAAATTGGTTATTAACGCTCGCCGCAACCCTGTTCCTGTCAGCGATGGTGTTGGCCGAAACGGCAGATGAAAATGCAAAGAAAATTTCCGCGACCCCACCTAACGAACAAGCAGCATTGCTGATTCAGCTTGCAAAAGAAATCATCTTGTCAAACACCGGTCAGGCAGATGCATACGCCTCAAGAGCAGCACTGCTTGCCATTGAATACGAACAGCCCGAACAGCTCGCTTCTGCCTATAAAATACGCGGTCTTGTTGGCTATTACAGCAATGACAATGAAATGGCGATTCGTTTCTACAAACAGGCTCTTGTGCTTTTTGAAAAACAAAATAATATAAAAGAAGCAAGTAATGTATTGAACAACATCGCGTTAGCTTATCTCAATAAAGCTGCCTACGAAGAGTCGGTTTCCTTTCATCAACAAGCACTGGCACTCCGCAAAAAATTGGGTGATACTGCATTGATAATAGCCTCTTATACGAATCTCGGGAATAGTTTTGAAGAGGCCGGCAAAGCTTCTGACGCTGATGCATCCTTTGAAAAAGCACTGGAACTCCAACGTATCCAGCAGCCTGAAAATCCCTCGCCGGGCTTGCTAAGCAGCTACGGAATGAACTTGGCTGGCAGGGGTAATCTAACCAAAGCAATAGAAATTTTCGAAGAGGGTATTGATGCAGCCACAAAAAGCAATAAATACACCGATCTGATTACCATCTACAACAATTTGGGAAACATTTACTACCGACTCGGCGACCATGAAAAATCCAACAACCAGTTTAATAAAGCACTTGAGATTGTCAACCTGAATGAGGCCTATCAGATGGAGGGCACAATCCTGCTCAATATCGGCAATAATTTTGACTGGTCGAACCAATTCCAAACCGCAAAACAGTTTTATGAGAAAGCCTATCAATCATTTACAACGCAAAATGATTCGGTTGGAATGGTTAAAGCGCTTGTTAACAAAGGTCTGATGTTTGAAAAGATGAGTATGACTGACTCAGCGCTCGCAGCATACAATACTGCCGATCATCTCGGGAATTTATTACAGAACCCTGACCTTCAGGCCATGTGCTGCAACTTTCTTGGTAAACTATACATTAAAATGAATGATGACGCCAAGGGAAAAAATTATTTCGGAAAAGCACTTGAGTTTGCAAGAAAAAACAACAATATCAATGAATTAGCCAAAACAACCCAAAACCTTTCGATGACCTACTTCAAACAAAAAGACTTTGCGAAAAGCAAAAAGTTTGCTCTCGAAAGCCTCGAACTTAACAGAAAGAACAATTTTGTTGCACAACAAATGGAAAACATGAAATTGTTAAGCGAGATTGAGGAAAGCCAAAACAATCCGGTGGCAGCACTGGATTACTTTAAAACCTATGTTGTTTTGCGCGATTCTTTGTTTAACCTCAACAAAATGGAACAGATTACTGCCATCGAAGGCAAGTTCAATCTTACACTGAAGGATCAGGATTTACGCAACAAAACACTTGAAATTCAACAACAAAAGGAACTACTTAATCGAACCAAAGAAAGATTTGCTTTTGGAATGGTCATCCTGCTTTTTGTTTTCATAACTGTGCTGATGCTCATCAACAGATCGAGGATGAAGCAAACCAAAAACAAGGTGCTTGCTGAACAAAAACAATTGGAAACCGAACACCGTTTGCTACGTGCCCAAATGAATCCCCACTTCATGTTCAACGCTTTGAATTCGATTCAATCATTCATTTCGGAAAACAACACCATGCAAGCCGAAATCTACCTTTCCAGATTTGCACGTCTTATGCGTTACTACCTCGACAGCTCCAGTCAGTCGTTTGTGCCTTTTCAAACTGAAATCGAAAATATAAGACTAAACCTCGAACTTGAGCAGTTGCGTCTTAACTTTAGGTTTCAATTTGAAATTATCGTACCCGAAGATTGCGAAGACATTGAAATTCCGCCTATGCTTGCCCAACCTTTCATCGAAAACGCCGTGCGTCATGGTTTCAGACAAAAGGAAGAAAACGGTTTTTTGCAAATCGTTTATGAAAGAGAAGGAACGAGCTTAAAATGCACGATCACTGACAATGGCATCGGCAGAGAAGCCGCCGCAAAGAACAAAACACACGATAATAAAGCGGTATCAAAAGGAATTTCCATCACAAAAGGGAGGCTTCAGGCACTTTTTCCAAAACAAAATATTTCCGAACTGTTAAAAATAACCGACCTTTACACTTTTGATGGAAGAGCTGCCGGCACCAAAGTTGAATTTCGTTTTCCTTACAATTAATCCAAAGCCATGAAAGTAATAATAGTTGAGGACGAGGCACATAGCAGAAAAACACTCTCCAATTTTCTTCACAAATATTGTCCCGAAATCGAAATAACAGCACAAGCAGATACTGTCAACAGCGCCATTCTTTCCGTTAATACCACTCCTCCTGATTTGCTTTTTCTTGATATTGATCTTCCCGATGGAAGTGGATTTGATGTTTTGGATTCAATTGTAAAGCCATGGCCAAAGATCATTTTTGTAACAGCTTACAATCAGTATGCTGTTAAGGCATTCCAGATCAGCGCCATTGATTACCTTTTAAAACCAATTGATCCTCAGCTACTTATCAATGCCGTTCAGAAAGTTTCGAGCAATGAAGAACCGACCGGACAGATGGTCCAAAAAATGGAGGTAATGCGCGAAAACAGGATCAGCGGACAATTGCATAAAATTGCTGTTCCAAGCCAGAATGGAATTCAAATGATTCGTATTGAAGATATTGTACGGTTTGAGGCTGACGGAAACTACACAACTATTTTCATGCGTGATAAGAGCAAACTTGTGGTAACAAAAAAGATTAAAGAGTTTGAAATGCTTTTGGAAGGCCTTCATTTTTATCGTCTGCACCAGTCACACATTGTCAATCTTCATTTTGTTGAACGTTATATCCGTGGCGAAGGTGGAACTGTTGTGCTTGAAGACGGAAGCCAAATTGAGGTTGCCAGGCGTCGAAAGGAAGACTTCTTAGACAGACTTAGTCATTTTTAATCGCCTCGAACATCATTTCACTGTACTTTGAGTTTTGTCTTCAATCTGATATCGCGTGAAGAAGCGCCAATCATGAGCGAAAAATCACCTGGCTCAATCACTTTATTCAATTGTATATCAAGCATTTCAAGCATCTCAGGACGAATAGTAAAATAAAATTCTCGGCTTTCGCCCGACTCCAGACGAACTCTTTGAAAGCCTTTCAACTCCATAACAGGCCGTGCCACGCTCGCCAACTCATCGCGGATATAAAGCTGCATCACCTCATCGCCGGCCATCATACCAACGTTTTTGACATTGAACGACAAAACTGCCGAATCACCGGCTGCAATCGTTGAGTTGGAAAGTTTCAGGTCGCTGTAATCAAAGCTGGTATAACTCAATCCAAAGCCAAAAGGGAAAAGTGGCTGTCCGCTCATATTCACATAGTCATCGCCCCTGCCGGTAGGTTTGTGGTTGTAAACCAATGGCAATTGGCCTTCAAACTGCGGAAAAGTAATGGGAAGCCGTCCCGCCGGGTTGTATCTTCCAAAAAGAACTTCTGCAATTGCCTCACCACCGGCATCGCCTGCATACCACACATCAAGTATTGCATCGGCATCCCGGAGCCAGTTGTCCATCGTAACTGCACTTCCACCAACCAGAACCACAACTACGGGCGTATTGGTTGAGGCAACTTTCTTAATAAGTTCGGCCTGCTTTCCGGGCAGTGCCAAGGAAGCCCGATCCTGAAACTCACCCTCTTCGATGCCCACTGCAATAACAGCAACATCGCTGTTGGCAGCCAGTCGTACAGCTTCGTCCATCATTTCCGGTATGGTAACAACGGCTTCCCGATCCCAAACAAGCTTAAACCAGGCATTGCCTACACCTTCGCTAAAAGTGATTCTGATCGGAATTGCCTTTCCCTTCTCAAATGGAAATGCTTTCGTTATCAATGATCTTCCACGATGTATCTTATTATCAATCAACAATTTATTATCTAACCAAAGTTGATAGCCATCGTTTCCGTCAATACCGATATTCAAAATTGCTGAAGTGTCGGCAGTGATAAATCCTTCCCATTCCACGCTATAAAAACCGTAATCGAGTTTTTCAGGATCAGGGGAAAACAAAGTCCATTGAAAATCAATTTTTTCATCGGTGCACTCAAACGCCAAACTACCTTTTAAGTCGGTTTGGTTGTAATATTTTCCAGTCAATCCTTTCTCCCAATTCTTTCCTGAATGATGCGATAGAAATCGTGCAGCTATAGGTGTAAAAGGTGTTTCGTTTCTCAAACAGCCTTTGGTATATGCAATTGTTACAGAATCACTTACAAGTTTAGAAATTCCATGAAGTATGCTAACAGGATTGTTTCCCGGACCACTGTATCCACCCAGACGCGCTTCCGCTATTTCGGGTCCAAGCAAAGCGATGCTGCGAATATCTTTCCCAAAAGGCAAAGTATTATCATCATTTTTCAGCAAAACGATGGACTCAAGCGCAGCTTGTTTTGCCAATGCACGGCTTGTTGCAGTCCCATTATGCATTGCAGCCATCTTAGGATCAAGGTATGGATCATCAAAAAGTCCAAGCTCAAACTTTGCTTTCAACACGCGTTTAACAGCCTCATCAATAGCATTTTGGTTAAGCCTATTGTCGAGAAATGGAGGGTTAAACAAAGACGCGTGGGCAATGTCTGTTTGAAAGATCACATCCAGCCCAGCCTCAACGGATTTGACGGTGGCATCGGCATAGTCAGAAGCCGTAAAGTGCAAAACATTTGCACCACCCGTTGCACCGGCATCGGAAATAACGAAGCCATCAAACCCCCATTCTTTCTTCAACAACTGATTGAGGAGCCGGTCATTGGCCGTTGACGGAACGCCATCATAGCTGTTATAGGCGGTCATCAACGATCTGGCACCGGCCCTTTTGATACTTGCTTCAAAAGGCGGAAAGTGAATCTCGCGCATATACCTCTCATTCAGATGAATAGGATAGCTGTCGCGACCACCATCGCCCACATTGGCCACAAAATGCTTGGGTGTAGTGATGATTCCCTGTTGCTCAAAGGCTGAGATGTAGGCGACAGCCATTTCAGAAACCAAAAACGGATCTTCTCCATAGGTTTCCTCTGTTCTTCCCCAGCGCACATCCGTTGCTATGTTTACAACAGGCGAAAGTATCTGCCTGATACCCCGCGTTTTGCATTCGATCGCTATCGTTTCTGCGACTCTGTGCATCAGATTGGTATTCCAGCTTGCAGCCAAACCAATGGCCTGCGGAAATGCCGTTGCGCCTTTCCTAACCAATCCATGCAGTGCTTCATCGAAGGGAATGATCGGGATTCCAAGACGCGTTTTCTCAATGAAAAACTTCTGCATTTTATTGATTGATAAGGCAGTTTCGTATGCAGTATTACCCTCTGAGTAAGTCAAAAGTTGTGCAGTCGCCCCATCAGCTGATGTTTGTGTGTTTACCTGAAAACCAAAAAGTCCTGAACCATACAGCGTGCAATCACCGAAAGGATCGCCCGGCACCATAAACAACTGGCGGAATTTTTCCTCTGGTGTCATTCTTGCAAGCAGGTCTTCGATCCTTTTTTCAATTGGAGCCGAGGCATCTTTGTAGGTCTGCCCCGGCAATGAGCCTGAAAAAAACAACACGACAAGCAAAGTTGTGAACTTTCTAACATCTTTAATTACTGACATTTACGCAAATATTGGTTTTATATTACATTTGGTAATCGCAGAATAATCCTGCAATATGCATCAAAGTTTGATCTTAAAAAATTTTGATTCCAACGGGGAAATGGTAAGGTTGTTTTCTTCGGTTACCTGTCCGGATGCATCTATTTGCACACAATCCAGCGGCAATCCGGTTGATGTGTTATACAAATTCAATACACATTTTTTTCCTTCTGTTTCTCTAAGATGAATGAATGCATAAGTTCCGTCTTGATCTGGTATCATATTGATTAACATTACATTATCGCAAAAGCCGGAAACAAAACTACCCTCATATTTTGCGTCACCGGGGCCACCACCGGGCAAAACACGGCTCACAAGCGGAATTCCGGCACTCCATCCAAACCTGGCAGCTTCAGAGGCTTTGTTCGTTGAAAAACTGGAAAAGCTGTACGTCCAAAAGTGACCTCCGTGCTGGTCGGCATTGAAGTTTGTAACCCAATAATTGTTCATAGGCCATCCATAAACATGCTGAGAGGCCGGCAGCGCTCCTGCGGTATATCTGCCTGTGTTGATTCCACCTGCCTGCAACAAAGGAGCCTCTATGGAATGCAGAACCAATTGCGATTTTTGATTAAACAGGCGCACATATTGCTGCATAGTATTCCAATCGTTTGACGATCCCTTGATTTGGTCTGCTCCCGGGCGCATTTCACCGCCGGCAACTTCTATTGCAAGTTGTCCGGAATCAAGCTTCCATGGAAATGAAAAATATACAGCCTCAGGGTTTGTTTCTAACTTTTTGTCAATATAATATTGTATATCAATACGTTTGCTGGTATTAAACACCCGGTATTCAACCTGAAATCCACCTGATTTTCCGGCAGCCACACTGTTTCCGGCAAACTTCCATGAGTTCCAAACAGCACCTGGTTCATATCCTGCAAACCAAACAGTATCCAAAGGCATTCGCTTGAAATCGTCCAGTTTTTTCTGTTCCATCTGCCCGCGGTTTCCAAGTGTTTCGTAAATAAACGCTCCAAACCCTTCGTCGGCTTCCTGATCAATCAATTCGATTTCCTGCGATTTGTCAATCAATGACGAAATTGTTGCTGTTTCAAAGTCGAATTTGATTTTATACCACCGGTTTTCAAATGATGTCGTAGAATCCTTGTTCCGGAGAGGGTTTTCATTGGTTTGATCTGCAACCAGATCAATAAAGTATTTTCTGAAACCAAATGCAGGAACATCATCAACCCAAACTGCCCAGTAGGTGCCATCGGAATGACGTTCAACTGCCTGGGCTTTTGCAAAATGCCCTGAATGATCGTTGATGGAAAACTTAGCATGGCGGGGTAAGATCTGATGGTCAATATAGGCAATAAACAAACCCGACCTTGTCCAGCTTAATGTATTGAAGACCAAAACAGCAGGCGTTGCTTCCCTTTGAAAATGGCTTTGAAGTAATCCGACAGCTTCTTCATTGAGCATATTGGTGCGCCTGGCCGCTTCCCAGGCATAGGATTCTTTTATTGCCCGCTGTTCCATTGTTTGGGGATGAAAAGGATCGCTCACGCTGGCGTGATACCCAACAGTATGCTCCGAATAAAACAAGAGGGCGTTGTATGCTTCATTGATGCGATGGGTGATTTTTTCCGGCATCTTGCTGTCAAGCATAGCAGCCATACCCAAGGCGGCCGTGGTTGCCGAAAGTTTAGATTGCGCTTTTCTCACCGCTGCAACTTCGCGCGCCGAAGCCCCAAAACCATCAGTCCACCAATCAGGCCATGCGCCCCGAATGTGCTGAAACTGATCTGCATATAGCGACTCCATTTCTTCGAAAAACGCACTTGCAGTTGACGTTTGCAGCTTTGGCCAGGTGTAAGTCTCATTCCATTTCATGATCATCTCGCTTGCCTTGAGCGAAGGAGGCGAATTATCGGTTAGGAAACCTGAATGCTGTATTGAAACAAGGTCAAAGGGGTATCCTTTTTCCTCAAGCTCAACAAGGTAATTCAAAAGCTTCTCCTCAAAAATATTAAAATCACCGGCATGAATTTTCATGACAGTATTTCCTGTCATATAATGCTCAGCCCGGAACGCAAGCATTTTCTTACCTGATGGACTTTCCCACCAAAACAAGGTTGGTTGATCAAAACAAATCAAAGCCCTGTGGCCATGTGTGCCCATGTTCAGGTATTTAATTCCCATATCAAAGAAGTAATCATTCATGCACCATGCAATCCCGTTTACATCGTTTTGCATGGCTGTTCTAATCTGCATTCCACTGTCTATTAACATTTTAAGGGGCTGCAGTGAAACTGCCAGAACCGTTTCACCGGGGATTTCATCAAAGTTAAAATACATCCCTGTCACCTCGATTCTCTTTTCTGCAATACGCCTTTTAAGTCTTTGTATCTGATTTGCCGGTCTGCTTCGAAGGTATTCGCTCACGGCCCATGATGCTTCGCAGGTCCACCTGAATTTGGCTTCTTCAGGAAAGGAATCGGTATTGTCACAAAAATCGAGTGCATAGTCAATGTATCTAAGGTGTTCGGCAAGGATTTCGGTTTGTGGCCGAGTATAGCCAATGTCGGTGTGGGAATGTTGCACAAAATTGAGCCGCCACTTTCTGGCAGGCCTGATCACTCGTTCATCTTCCCAGTTTTTTTGGGGAGTAGATACCCGATACCTGAGCGTTTGCGCAACAGAATCTGATGGGATATTGACTCTTAGATAGTTATATCCGAAAACAATCTCCTGTTCCAACAAAAGACTGTCGTTCACAAATACTTTTGCAAGGCTTGGTTTACCTAAATGCAACATTCCTATCAACCCGAGACGGTGAATTCCGTAACCATCCGTTCTATACGCAGGCATTACCTTAAAACTCAGGCCATCCTGCATGGGCAAGCTAAATATCATAAACCACGAACTGCGCTGGTAACGGCCGCCAACGGCAGTCAAACGCACTGGTTTGCCCTTTTCCAAACGATTGACCGGAAGCGTCAGATACATAAATCCAAATCTGTCATCATACTGATCAATCATATCTTTTCGAAAAAACAGAGAAGAACCGTCTTCGCCTTTGCTGAGCCATTCATCTTTTCCATCAGCCTTGATCGTAAATGCAGTTTTTCCATTGACTTGCAGATCGAAAGCAGCAAAACCGGGTGAAGAACCGATACCGGTCAGCCAAACAAACGTAACGTATTGTTCAGTAATAGCATAAGGAATAACATCGGTTTCCCAGGTCATTTCCGAAAGACCATCATCGGCACGAATGAGCATTCCGTCGGAAGCTATTGAGATACTCGAATGGTAATGGTAGGCCGGACCTGAAATCTCTTTTGCAAAACCATTGAGCATGAGTGTTTCAGGCTCAAACGGCAATTGTGCCTGGAGTTGCTTTCCTAACAGCAACAGCATAAAAAATGCAGTGATTTTCTTCATGTTTTCAGGATATGCTAATTCATTGCAGCAAAAACCTTTTGCACAAAGATACAAATTAGGCCGAAGGAATTAATAACAATGAAAAAGGGTTGAGTAGTTTTAATCACCACTCAACCCTCTAAATATCAATTGTTTATAAAATTACTTCACAAGAAGTTTACGCTGAACTTTACGGGAAGCTGAATGCAGTTCAACAATATAGTTTCCCGGTGTCAATTTTCTGCTTTTTACCTGATATACATCGCCCGCATTTAAACCTGAAAGTTGTGTTTGGTAGCACACCTTGCCCGCAGCATCAATAATACGCAATGTTCCGGCAGCAAATTTTTCCTGAAACTTAATAGAAAAGTCATCAGTGGCAGGATTGGGCGAAACCTCAAACAAACCTTCCTGGTGTTCATCAACCCCAACAGCTGTGATGGTAATGGGTTGTACAAGCACATCATCAGTACATGCCAGGCTTTGTGCAGTGAGACTCACATTGTAGGTGCCATTTGCCGTATAGCTATGCATGGGATTGGCTTCGGTGCTTGTTGTGCCATCGCCGAAGTCCCAAAGGTAGGTTTGCGCATTTTGTGAGCTGTTTGCAAAACTTGCTGTATTTCCGTTTATTACAAAACTAAAGCCTGCGCTCGCATTGGGATTGATAGTAACAAAATTTGTTTTGGTGGTTAATACACTTCCGTTGATTGTGAGTGAAACAGTTTTCTGACCGCTTGATGTATAATTCACAGTATGAGGCCCTTCTGTGTTTGCAGTGGCAGGATTTGCACCTTCGCCAAAGTTCCACAACCAGCTGTTTGCCGCCGTTGAAGTGCTTGTAAAAACAACTGACTGGTTCACACAGGCTTCTGATACATTGGCAGTAAAATCAGCTATTGCAACAATTTGAGGTGTATAGGAAAACGACATATTGATGTAATTTGTCTGGTTTGGCGGTGTCAACACAACAGCTTCTGTACCTTTCACAAAATCAATACTATATAACGGGCCTTGCGCATGTTTATCAGTGAATTCAATTTTCAGCGTATAATTGCCATCAGCAACAACATTGCCATCCAAACCGGTGCAATCCCATGTAATGGTATGCGTTTGATGGCTGTTCAGCGTTGACCCTGTGATGGCATCCACCACATTGTAATTGGAGGAAGCCTTCCATGTGTAAAGGTATTGCTTGCGGGCATTGGCCATTGCTTTGCGGGTCTTTACAAAAACACCGTCCTTTTCGATCCATATAGCGAGAACATGTTTGGGGGCGTAGTTGCCTCCCGCCGGGAGCGTTGTAACTGTGAAGCTTACAGTTCCCGCGGTTGCAACTGACTTTAATTCGCCCTTGTCCATCGTAAATGAAGCCAACATGATGAGCGCTACCAAACTCATCAACTGAAAACCAATAATTCTTTGAAGTTGTTTTTTCACGTCTAATATTTTAAATTCAATAAGTGAATAAAGAAAAAATGCGGGCAAATGTATAAAAAAAGGTAAAGAAGTATCTGAAAACCAGATAATTTTTAGCTTAAATCGAAAAAAGTGCAGGGTTATTTTTCTGCAGCAAATTCAACGACTATTTGTGCAGCACGTGCAGAAGCGCCAACGCCACCCAATTTCTCTTTCAAAAGGTTGTAGTCATTCAAAACATTGGTTCTGCCCGTTTCATCTTTCAAAACAGCATTCAACTCATTCACAAGTCTTTGTCTGTTAAAATCATGTTGAATCAGTTCTTTTACAACTTCTTTGTCCATGATAAGGTTCACGAGCGAGATGTATTTAATGTCAACGATACGTTTAGCAATTTCGTAAGAGATTTGGTTTGCTTTGTAGCACACTACCTCAGGCACATTGAACAAAGCAGTTTCAAGGGTAGCCGTTCCCGAAGTGACAAGTGCTGCGGTTGAGTGCGCTAACAATGCATAGGTTTGATTTTGAACGATTTTAACTTTCTTATCGCCAATAATTCGTTCATACATCTCTTTTTCAGCTGCCGGAGCGCCGGCAATAAGAAACTGGTATTCAGTAAAATGATCTATCACAGAAAGCATGCCTTTCAACATCGCTGTTATTTCCTGTTTCCGGCTTCCCGGGAGCAAGGCGATGATTGGTCTGTGGTCAAGATTGTTGGCCTGCAGGAAATATTCGTCGGCCTGAAATGAGGAGATTGCATCGAGCAAAGGATGTCCAACAAACTCTACATCAATGTTATAGTCCTTGTAAAAAGCTTTCTCGAAGGGTAAAATCACCAGCATTTTATCCACCACCTTTCGGATGGTTTTAACCCTTCCTTTTTTCCAGGCCCACACCTGAGGCGAGATGTAATAAATCACTTTTATTCCAAGTGCATGTGCAAACTTTGCGATTGGGAGGTTAAAGCCGGGATAATCAACCAATATCAGCACATCCGGTTGATAGTTTTTGATGTCTGTTTTACAAAAGCGCATGTTTCCCAGTATTGTATGCAGGTTCATTGCCACTTCCACAAAACCCATAAAAGCAAGATTGCGGTAATGTTTAACAATTTCTGCACCTTGCGCCTGCATCAGGTCGCCGCCCCATGCCCTGAAGCGGGCGTTGGGATCACGCTGCCTGATCTCTTTAAGCAGATTTGATGCGTGTAAATCGCCCGAAGCCTCGCCTGCAATCACATAATAATTCATGCTTTCCGATTTATTTTATCAAAAGAAAAACAAGAAAAATAACTACAAATAGCACGAGTAGGAGTCCTCTTCCAATTTTGTCTTGTTTGCGGTTTACCATAAAATACCTAAACAAAAACACATTGGGAATCAATGCAATAAGAAATGGAGTGCGTGGATTCGACAACCACTGTGGCACGTTGCCTACGGCATCAAGACCGAATCCCATTGCAAAATACAGCAACGAAGTGCTGACAAGTCCCAGGATTATCCCCGTTACAAAGCGGTCTTTATCAAAAAACATTTTCATCATTTGCATATAAAACCCAGGTTTATAATGTCAAGTCCCAATCACGGAGCATTTGCAGATACTTATAGGCAGTGAGGTCGTATTGCACGGGTACCACCGATACAAAATTGTTTTGGAGAGCCCACACATCGGTATCTTCTGCTTTGTCGTCGTTTTCAAACTCGCCCATTAGCCAATGGTATTCGGCTCCCCGGGGGTCGCGGCGCGAATCAAACGATTCGACCCACCTTGCATGTGCCTGACGACACACCCGAAAACCTTTGATACCTTGTTCCTGTTTTTTTGGCAGATTTACATTGAGACAAAGGCCTTCGGGCAGACCGTCTTCAAGAACTTTTCGCGCGATAGACTGAACATAGGCATCGAGGTGACTGAAATCGGCCTGCGAACTATAGTCATCCAGACTGAATCCAATGGCCGGAACACCGTCAATACAAGCTTCGATTACAGCTGCCATTGTTCCGGAGTAGATGATGTTTACTGAGGCATTTGAGCCATGGTTAATCCCTGAAACCACGAGATCGGGTTTGCCTTTAAGCACCACCTGTTCGCCGAGTTTTACACAGTCAACAGGCGTTCCATTGCACACATATTCCTCATAATCAATATCCGAGGTAGTCTTTTTCAGGCGTAAGGGTGTTTTAATAGTGATAGCATGTCCCATCCCCGACATGGGCTGTTCTGACGAAACAACAACTACTTTACCAAGTGGCCTCATCATTCGTATCAGCTCCTTAATGCCAGTAGCGAAGTATCCATCATCGTTGGTTATAAGTATTATAGGTTTCTTTTTAGTTTGCATCGTTGTCATTCTGTGTTTCTAAATTAGTAACTCCGGCAGAGATAATAAACTTCATCACTTCGGTGGAAGAGGCCTCAATGGGTCGGACATTTTCGGCCGGAACAATAAACAGATTCCCTGACCAGGCATAGGAATGTGGCAAATATACGGCAACCTTTTGACCTTCAATACCCAAAAAACTCAAATCGCGATTTGTGATAAACCCAATCTTTTCAAGGTCGTAACCTTTACCAATTTTTACCATCACAGGCTCGGTAAAACGTTTCTTCTGCCCAACAAAAGCCGAAACGAGATCCTTCACCGAAGTATAAATAATTTTAATCAAAGGTGCTTTTGCAAAAACCTGATCAAAATATGCAATAAAAGGCCTGAACAGAATGCTCGAGCCCAACAATCCGATCAGCGTGATGGAAATCAACAGAACGATGATGCCAAGACCCGGAATATGTCGCTGTAATAAGGTGTCGAGATAGCCGATCAAAAGACCGTCAATGAATTCAAAGATTGCAACAACACCCCAAATTGTCAATGTTATCGGTGCAATATATAACAAGCCTTGTAAGAAGTAGTTAAGAAATTTCTTCAGGATCACTTTCATAGGACTCAAACTTAATTAATGTGAACTAAAATTTTTTAATTCCTCAAACAGGCGGTGTGTTGGCAAACCCATCACATTATAAAACGAACCTGAAACACTTTTTATGGCGATATAGCCGATCCATTCCTGAATGCCATAGGCACCGGCTTTATCAAAAGGCTCATAATGATCAACATACCGTTGTATTTCTTCCAATGTCAACACCCCGAAAGTTACATCTGACGACTCAGAAAATGTTATCGTTTTATGGGCAGAGCGCAAACAAACACCCGTGACCACCTGATGTGTTTTGCCCGACAACTGTTGCAGCATAAAAACTGCCTCGGCGGTGTTAGCCGGTTTGTTAAGAATCTGATTTTCCACAATCACCACAGTATCAGCTGTGATTAGAAGAAAATTCGCAGGCAATTCGGCTATTTCAAAGGCCATCGCTTTTTTCTCACTTAAAAAAGGTGCAACTTTTTGCAAAGGCATTTCGGCCGGAAAGGATTCTTCGGTTTCTTTTGTTTGAATAGTGAAATGAATGTCCATCCCCGAAAGCAATTGCTGTCGGCGTGGTGATTTTGAGGCAAGAACAATTTGATAATCAGCAAGAACCATTAGAAAAATAATTACTTATATTTGAAACAAACCGCCTAAAACCAGAAACACCTAGCCCCAAGCGTTTGCAAATATACTCCGATGCTCCCGGTTTTAGCATCCGGGCAGCAGGTTTTAACGTCTTTTTAATGTCGCTGGTTTAAAGCGATGTGCTCAATTTCGAAATTCTACCAAAAGACAGTATAGATCACGGCCAGAATCACCATGACAATGTAAGCGGCAATATTGAAATTGATGCCGGTCTTAAAAATCTCTTTGGGCAATGAAATAGCTTTTGCATCTTCATCAGTATCAGCCGTAACAAGACTTACCATCAAAATCACCACAACTGTCAGCAGACAAGTGTAAAGCATCTGATCAAGAAAAGGCAATTCAACAGGCAGTAATTTGAGTGCCAATGCTATAGGTATTGAAATAACCACGCCGGTGATAGCCGCTGTTGTATTTGTCTTTTTCCAGAAAAGCCCCATCAGAAACACCGCCAAAACACCCGGGCTTACAACACCGGTGTATTCCTGAATGTATTGAAACATCTGCGGCATGGTTTCAAGTGCAGGAGCCAACACAACTGCGATGGCCAATGCAACCATAACTGCAATACGACCAACTCCCACAAGATCGGAGCCATCCGTTTTCTTTGAAAAATACGGTTTATAGATGTCCATGGTGAATATGGTGGCTGTTGAATTGAGCATCGAAGCAAGCGAGGAGAGAATGGCCGCTGTTAGCGCAGCCACGACAAGCCCTTTGATGCCAGTTGGAATAAAAGTTTTAACAAGCCATGGATACGCCAAATCGTAGTTGAGACTTCCGTCCTGCTTGTTAAAAATATCTTTCACACCGTTCACAACAGCTGTTCCATCGCCTTGAACATACAAAACATAAGCAATGATGCCCGGTATCACCACCAACAAAGGCAGCAACAGTTTTAGAAAAGCAGCAAATGCCAGACCTTTCTGGGCCTCGCGCAGTGATTTTGCTGCCAAAGCACGCTGAATGATGTATTGATTGAATCCGAAATAATACAGATTGGCAACCCACAGTCCGCCAATGATCACACCGATGCCGGGAAGATTCATAAACTGAGGATGATCACGGTGCAGAATCATGTGAAATTTATCGCCCGCTTGCTGATAGACATGCGAGAATCCTTCGATCACGCCACCTCCGGGCGTCACCCTGTCAAGTGCAATCCATGTGGTGATTAGCCCTCCAAACACAAGTAAAATCACCTGAATCACATCTGTCCAGGCTACTGCCGAAAGGCCTCCCCAGATTGAATAGGCAGCCGCAAAAAGCGCTAAACCAATTATCAGCGGAAAAATCATACTTCCGTCACCGTTTCCTATGACAGTATCAAGTGCCTTGGCTCCCAGAAACAGCACCGAAGTGAGATTCACAAAAATAAACAACGACACCCAGAAAACAGCAAGTATTGTTTTAAGGTTGGTATTGAATCGTTTTTCGATGAATTCAGGAATCGTGAACAAGCCCTGACGAATAAAAACAGGCAGAAAAAACTTTGCAACGATAATCAGGGTCAGTGCTCCCATCCATTCGTAGGAAGCTATTGCAAGTCCGATGGCAAAACCCGATCCCGACATGCCGATAAATTGCTCGGCAGAGATATTGGCAGCAATAAGCGAGGCGCCAATGGCCCAGAAGGGCAGGCTTTTTCCTGCAAGAAAATACTCTTCAGCATTTTTTTTGGCTCCTGTTTTGCTGCGCGACACCCAAAGCCCAACGCCCAAAATCAACAGGGCATAAGCTGTAAATATTATATAATCAAGCGTTTGAAAAGTTTCCATGATCACAATGAATTATTTTAAACTGAATCAATTTTTCTATTCTACTTCCACAAAGGCGAAGGGTAGCTTCCTTCGGCAACCAGCTTTGCAAGTTTATCCTTTACAGCTGGTTTATCTTCGCTATAGGTTACTCCAAACCACTGCGATTCTGTTGCCAACACCTTCACGTTGATTTTACGATCTCTGATCAGCATATCAACCAACAAAGGTGTAAATAATTCCCGCTTTGGATCGTTTGCATTTTCTGCAAGAAACTTCCTGAAATAGTGTTCGATATAATCGAAGATGAGTGGACTGAATGCCCAGATATTCATCGAAACCAAAACATCGGCCGACAGCTCAATTGATGTATCCTTGTGTTCGCTAAGGATTTTGCCTTCGAGGCTATATCCGATTTTTTGATGCTCTTCCACACGCTGCAAAAGCCCCTGCTCATCGCTCATACAAATACCCCTTGATACTGTTCCGTTCAGCGACAAGGTGTTTTGCAGGCGATAACCGCACATCGCAAACATATTGCCCGGCTTTTGCTGATCGGCAATAAAATTGGCCAGCGCCCGGTATGAAGGCGCATCGTAAAAGTCATCGGCATTGATCACAACAAAATCAGTATCAACAACATGCCTTGCCACCCAGATAGCATGAGCGGTTCCCCATGGTTTTGATCGGTCGGCTGGCAGCGAAAATCCTTCGGGGAGCATATCAAGTTCCTGAAAAACGATTTCGCTAGGGATTGCCTTGAGAAAACCATCTCCATACGTTTCCAAAAAGTCTTTTTCAATGCTTTTTCTGATCACCAGCACTACTTTTCCAAATCCAGCCCTGATGGCATCAAAAACGGAGTAATCAATAATTGTTTCGCCAGAGGGTCCAAGGCGGTCAACTTGCTTCAGACCTCCATAGCGGCTTCCCATCCCGGCAGCCAGTATAACAAGTGTTGGTGCTTTCTTTTGCATGAAGTTTTAGGATTTGGGTTATTCTACAAACTATCAATTTACACAGTGTCAAACTTATAGGTAGTGATTGCTTTAAAAACATTTCCCGGCAGCAACAATGTGGAAGGAAAGTCAGGCTGATTTGGACTGTCGGCAAAATGCTGTGTTTCAAAACAAATCGCACTATGTTTGTGGTAAACAGTTCCGTTGTTACCGGTTAAAGAGCCATCGAGGAAATTGCCGGAATAGATTTGAACACCGGGTTGTGAGGTGAAAATTTGCAACCGGCGACCTGAATCAGCATGAACAACCTCAACATCAGCAACTTCACTATTCAAATGATCAAGCACAAAGCAATGATCAAGTTCGAAAGAAGCCGGGATGTTGCGAGATGTAAGCTTTGTCAAATGACCAAAATCCATTATTCCACCTTTAATGGAAACGATTCTGCCGGTTGGCAACATGGTATCACCCAATTCAACACTACTATCAGCAGAAACCCTTATCATATGATCAGAAACTCCGGATTCAAAGCCATTCAGGTTGAAGTAGGCATGATTTGTCAGATTGAGATGGGTTGGCCTATCGGTGACCGCAGTGAACTCCAGTTGAATCCGGTTGTCGTCGAAAATGGTATAAACAGCGGCAACATCAAGGTTTCCGGGATAGTTTTCTTCGAGATGCGGACTAAGATACTTTAGTGTAAGTGTGCCAAAATGCTCACTAATTTTCAGGTCAGCATTCCACAAACGCGTATGAAAACCGGTTTCACCTCCGTGGAGATGACAATATGTATCATGCTTATTGAGCTGATACACTTCATCTTGAACTGTCAAATGTCCATTACCGATACGGCCTGCATACCTACCGATCAGCGCGCCAAAGTAGGGATGCGGTTTCAAATATTCTTCAAGATTCGGGAAGCCGGCTGTCACTTCGCTCAACTTCCCATTCCGATCAGGCACTTCCAAGGAAGTGATAATGCCACCAAAATTTGTAATACCTACCTTCATTCCGCCTTCGCACGCAAAGTGAAATAAGCAAACTTCGCGGCCATCAGCCAATTTTCCAAAAACAGTTTCCTTACATTGCATAGTACTGGTTTTAAACACAATAAAAAAATGCTATATCAAGGCAGTGCGTTGCTGCAAAGATGAGGCTTTTCGATCAATAAAAACAGTAAAATATTGCCAAATAAAGAGACCTGAAAACTTGCGCAATTCTTAATAAATACAAAATTGGGTTAAGCCTGGCGAATGGATTATGCCAAAAACAACATCGAGATCATTCCGCTGATCATCAATAGTTTGGCTGCATTGGCAACGAAACGAAAATCTTCTTTCTCTTCCGATTTAAACAAACGAAGCATTATGTATAACAAGATTGTATTGGTAACGACCAGCGCACCAACAGTGAGAAAAAAGGTCTTTTGGAACAAAACAAATTGCCAGTAGGCGATTAAAATAAACAAAATGAACCCGACTGCAATTACAGCCAGTTTAGCTGTTTTCTTTCCGGCAACAACAGGGAAGGTTTTGCAACCGAAGCGCTTATCACCTTCCATATCTTCCAAATCTTTCACCATCTCACGTATCAGACTGGTTAAAAACGAAAATAGCGTATAAGCCATCAGGGTAGTTGTGATGGCCGGAAAAGCATCCGAAGCATCAGCAAAAAGTTCGGGCTGCAATGACAAATAGAAAAAATCACTTAGCCAAACAATCATCAAAGCCATTGAAGATGCAAATGCAACAACCACATTTCCAATCAGGTTCATTCGTTTATACTTCTTCGAATAGAACCACAACAAGCCAATCATCATCAGAATGATCATTGAAAGTCGCCAGCTGTGAAGCATATAACCCAGAAAGAGGCTTATCGCGACAACCAGACCATTCAAAAAATAATAGAGGTTGTAGGCATTTTTAAAGCTAATTGATCTGCCAACCAGAACCTTGTTTGGTTTATTTATGCTATCTACATCAGTATCAGCAATATCATTGATGACATATCCGGCCGCCGCAAGCAAAACAAATGACAAAACAAGCAATAAAAACAAAGGCACCGGCGTGATCGCATCAGCACCAAAAGGACTTAAACCCGGCCAAACAACAAAATACCTCACAAGCAGCATTGTTGCAGCAATGATGACTAAATTCGGCCATCGGATAAGTTGTATATACTTCATATTAAATATTTTACCAATGATGTGCAGTGTCTGTCATCCATTTTCCCTGCACTTTTAAAACCTGCTCAATGATATCTCTCACACAACCATGTCCACCTTTATAATGACTGATATAAACACTGATGCGTTTAATTTCTTCGGCAGCATCGGAGGGGCATGTTGGAACTCCTGCCATTTTCATGCATCGGTAGTCCGGAACATCATCGCCCATATACACAATCTCCTCATCTGTTAAACCTTTGTCGGCTTTGTATTGCTCATACACCTGCAGCTTATCGCTCACACCAAGAAAAACATCGGTGATATTGAGCGCATCAAAACGTTTTTGCATGCTGGGCGCAAAACCACCAGAAATGATAGCAATATTATAGCCCAACTTACGAATCAGTTGCAGCGCATAGCCATCCTTCACATTGGCAGTGCGAAGTGGTTCACCATCATTGCTTAACACGATGACACCATCAGTCATAACTCCATCATAATCAAAGATAAAGGTTGTGACACCCAGCAGTTTAGTTTTATAATTACCCATTATTTTCAGGATGATATTTGTTTAAAATATAGTCTGTAAAAAGCTTATAGATATTTGACTTTTCTTCTGAGTCGGCCAGCAGCTTCAAATGTGTTTCAATGGTTCCAATATCTTTTCGTCGTGCAGGGCCGGTTTGTGCTTCAAAAGGTGAATGATCCAGGATTTTGATTGCAGTTTCAAGAATCAACGGATATAAAATCTTGATTGATAATTCTTTATCTTTCAAAATATCATCAGCTATCCCATAGAGTGCATTTGTAAAATTATTGACAAACACTGCTGCAAGGTGAATAGATTGGCGTTGCGTATCGTTGGTATGAACAAGGTTTCGGCTCAAACTACCTGCAATATTTTCCAAAAACAAGAGATTATCCCTGTTGCCGGCTTGAAGCAAGATGGGAATGTTTTCAAAGTTGGCTTGCCGGTCGAAGCTGAAGGTTTGCAAAGGGTAAAAAACTCCTGCATGTGCAAATTTTCCTTTGAGGCTGGAAATTGGTTTCATTCCTGAAGTATGCACAACAACTCCTTTATTTTCAGGAAGTTTTGCTGAAACATCTTCGATTGCATCATCGTTGACTGCAAGGATAAATAGGTCGCAGAGCGGATTTAGTTTCGAAGGCTTGTCAACAGCACGTGCGTTCAGTTTGGCGGCAAGAAGGCGGATATTCTCACTATTTCTGCCGCTAACTTCCTGAATGGCATAACCTTTTGCAGTAAGTGCCCGACCCAGATTCCAGGCAACCCTTCCTGTTCCAACGATAGATATCAGACAAGCTTTTTTATCTGCCATCAAAGAAATTTTTTACGAAAATACATCTTTGACGTGAATACTGAACCCACGCCGTTTAAGTTGACAAAAAAAACCGCTTTTCCCGGCCAGTTTGTTCAGCTGCCCGAAAAAAGCGGAAAATCATATAGAAAACTTAAAAGAAACTACAGTTTTCTGATTTTAATGTTTCTATACCACACATCGTCGCCGTGGTCCTGCAACCCGATAAAACCTTCCTGTGCCACGTTTGCCCAATCAGGGTTGTATTGCGGGAACTTGCTTTTGGCAACCATCACGTTCCATTCAGGAGTCCATAAATGGTATTCAACAACCTTTTCACCATTGAGCCAGTGCTCAACCAAACCTTTGTAAATAAGCAACTTAACCTGATTCCATTCGCCAACAGCTTTTACCTTGTCGGCCGAAACACCAATCATATCATACAATGCACCTGCACTATGAAGTCCTTCGCGTCCGTCAGGATGTTTTGTGTTGTCAAGCACCTGCATTTCCGGTGCTGTTTGCCAGATTGTTTTACCGGGCAATTCCTGTGCAAGGTAGAGGATACCGCTATTGCCTCCCTCTGATATCTTCCATTCGAGTGTCAACTCAAAATTTTGGAATTTTTCATCAAAAATAATATCACCGCCATCATGTGCGCCGGCTTCACCACGTCCCGAGCCAATGCATTGCAGCATACCATTCTCGATTTTCCAACCCGTTGGGAAGTAATCTTTACCATAGCCACGCCATTTTCCGGGGGTAGTTCCGTCAAACATCAACATCCAGCCGGCTTCTGCTTCAGCAGCCGAAAGGGTGTTATCTGCAACAACTTCGGGCTGAGCAGCAGCTTTGTTTTCAACGGTTTTATTGGCAGCATTCTGGCATGAAACGAAAGCCAGGCCTAACATTAAGAATAAAACAATTTTTTTCATAATACTTCTTTTTTATTGATTTTAAGTAATTTACAAATTAATTAAAGAGACCATCCTTCGCGATAGGTGTGTCGGATATAGTCCTCTGCGGCTTTCCTGGCATTCATGGTTTCGTGTTGTGTATCAAAATGAGGATGGCCGTCAATCACCTCAAATTTATCGCTTTTCACAACCCTGATCTCATCGTCAGCGCCAATGTTAGTGAATTTCATATTGGCACCGTCCCAAAGCAGCTCGCGCTTGAGGTCTTGCAAACGCACGGCAACAACACCCATCACCACCATCTCGTTCATCGGGCCTGAATAGCCAAAATAGGAGCTGGCTTCGACCCTGCTTTCGGGACTTTCCTTGCAAGCTCTCACCCAGTCCATCTCGTGACCTGTTTCGACGCGGCGCATGCTGGGGGCAGGGCGCTTGTAATCCTTGTCATAGTCGAGCGGCAAAAGGAACGGATCGCGTCCATAACAACCTGTCATAATCTTACCCTTTGAACCGATGAGCAGACATCCGCCATTGGGATCGCGTCCCATCACTTCGCCATCGGGAAGTTCTTCCGGACGTGGAGGCAGAAGCCCGCCATCCCACCAGGTGACATTCACTTCGGGCATGGCAAGACCTTTGTAATTTTCCCTGGCAGGAAAAACATATTTCACAACTTCGGCCAATGGTGGCGACTCGGTATTAAACTGCGATGACGTTCCCTGAACCTTTGAAGGATATTTCAGGTTGAGCGACATGAAAATCGGATCCATGATGTGGCAAGCCATATCGCCAAGGGCTCCTGTTCCAAAATCCCACCAACCACGCCAGTTCCATGGTGTATAGATGGGGTTGTAAGGCCGTTCTTTGGCGGGTCCGAGAAACAGATCCCAGGCCAGTGTTTCTGGAACGGCAGGTGTTTCAATCGGGCGCTCGAGGCCTTGTGGCCAGATAGGGCGGTTGGTCCATGCGTGTGCTTCCCTGATCTCGCCAATGGCACCATCCCACACCCACTCACAAACTTTGCGAATTCCTTCGCCCGAATTTCCCTGATTTCCCATCTGGGTAGCAACTTTGTACTGTTTTGCAACCTCTGTCATTTGCCTTGATTCCCACACCGAATGCGTAAGAGGTTTTTCGCAATAAACGTGCTTGCCCATCTTCATGGCATTGATACTGATGATCGCATGTGTATGGTCAGGAGTTCCAACCACCACGGCATCAATGGATTCACCGAGCTCATCAAACATTTTGCGCCAGTCGTAATACTTGGCAGCATCGGGAAACTCGTTAAAGATTTTGCGTGAGTATTTCCAGTCAACATCACAAAGCGCAATGATGTTTTCGCTGCTCACGGCGCGGATCACTCCACCGCCACGGCCACCAACTCCCACGCCAACGATATTCAGTTTATCACTGGGAGCTTTATGTCCAAGGCCCGAGATCACCTTGCTGGGCAGAATCATGAAACCGGCAGCAGTAAGGGCAGAATTTCTGAGAAATGTGCGCCGATCCATGCCATTGTTGGTTTTGGTCTGATCTTCCATATTCATATATTGTTATTGGTTAAAAAAGATGTTTCTTAATGTAATTCAGGCTTTTGCCTGCACAGTGCAAAGGAGCGCCTTCATCATACTGCTCCTGTTCAACGAAAACGCGCTCCAATCCGGCTTGACCGGCTTTTTCCAAAAGATTTCGAAAGTCAATCCGGCCATTGCCAACGATACAGCTCTTGCCATCAGTTGCCAGATCCTTCATGTGCCAGGTGGTGAAGCGTCCCGGATATTTATCAAAATACTTATAAGGATCTTGTCCGCCTTTGATCACCCAATAGATATCCATTTGAAACGAAACCAATTTAGGATCAGTATTTTGCAATAAAATCTCATATGGCAGTTTGCCTTCCATTTCCCTGAACTCAAAATCATGGTTGTGATAGCCAAAGCGAATGCCATTTTTCAGACAAGCCTCTCCAATACGGTTCATTTCATCGGCCGTGCGCCGAAAATCATCCAGGCTTTTTTCTGGTCTTCCCATCATCGAAGGCAGTATTAAAAAACTCAAGCCTGCCTCAGCAGCTTTTCCCGACCAGGCAGCGGCTGTGCTGTCTGAAATTCCGGAATGGCTGCTGTGGATTGTCAAACCCAGAGCGTTGCAAAACCTGCTAAACTCGACGGCTTCTCTGCCATAAAAACCGCCATCGAAGCCATAGGTTTCAATACTTTTGTAGCCCAATGCCGAAACCGCCTTAAGCGTTTCATCCACATTGTTTTGCATTTCGTTTCGGAGTGTCCACAATTGAATGCCGGCTTCTTTCTGCAACAGCGAAGCCCCATAGCTTTCCTTTTGGGGCAACACAGCGAGCATTAGGGTGCCGGGCACCAGGGGAAGTGTCTTCAAAAAATCGCGTCTGTTCTGCATATTTCTGATTTTAAGTTCTTAAAGATCAATATTTTTTCCGGTATTATAACTTTTTATAGCTGCTTCAATTATTTCAAGCACCATCAATGCCTCTTCCATCTTCACATCCTGCGGTGCTCCACGCACAATGGCATCGAAAACATTGTCATAAAAGCCAAGGTAGTTTCCCGGTATTGTTGGGAACTTCCGCCTTGAAGTTTCACCGTCCACAACGCAATTCAAAATGCCAAAATCCTGTTTTTTGTCTCTGCCAATTCCTTTCAATGAGCTTGAAGCCTTTTCTTTGAGCCGTCCTTCCTGGGGATCAAGACCATATTTTAGAAACGATCCAAGTGTGCCATGCAGCTGAAAACGCGGACCGGCTTCTTTAACATAAACTCCGGCTTTTAGTGTTACCACAAGCTTGTCATAAAACAATGTGAGGTCGAAGCCATCGTTGGATTGGCTCTTTTGACGCAAAAACCTGAGATTTGCATATACTGCCTTAGGTTTTCCAAACAATACAATTGCCTGATCAATGAGGTGAGGACCAAGATCATACAATGTCCCACCAGCTTCACTACCGAGGTATCTCCACTCTGCCCTGCTGACGATTGGGCTATACCTGTCGAAACGCGACTCAAAATCAACAAGTTGCCCAAGACTCCCGCTTGCGATAAGGTGCCGGATGGTCAGAAAATCACCGTCCCAGCGTCTGTTATGAAACGGAATCAGTAGTCTTTGGGTTTTCTTAGCTGTTTCCATCATGATTTTAAAATCAGCCGAAGAAAGCGCCACCGGCTTTTCAACAACCACATGTTTGCCGGCACGCAACGATTCAACTGTTTGCGAAAGATGCAACTGATGTGGAGTGCAAATCACAACAAGGTCAATTTGCGGATCATTCAGCACCTCTTCAAAACGCGTATATATCTTTGCATCAGGATATTGCTCATGAACTAAGGTATTATTACTGACAAAGGCTCCGATGTGGAAACCTTTATGTGCCCGCAGCAACGGCGCATGAAAAACCTTGCCTGATAATCCAAAGCCCACCACTGCCGCATGAATTATTTTACGGTCTTGGAGATTTTCCGGCTTTGGTGATTGTTGGATCATGGTCAGATGATAATTTCTTTTTCTTTGTCCCAATAGGTTCTTCTGCCTTCATGGTATGAGATAGTGCCCATGTGTGCAGAAATTGCCTCCTCAAAAGCCTGGTCTATATTACAGCTCGGTTGGGTTCCATTATTGAGTCTGATACAATTGAGCCATTCGCGCAAATGAAGGTGTGTGGTGTCCACAGCTTTTCCGTCGCGGTAAGTGTAGAGCAGTCCTCTGCCTGCAAAATACTTCTCTGTCGGTGTGGTTATTGCATCCACTTTTCCCTGACCCGGCACATAGGAATAGATTGGTTTATTGGGTTCAAGCAAACCCTTTTCAATTTGCTGTTTGTACTGTGTGGAGCGGGGATCAAGAAATATTGTCAGGTTTTCATCCAGTTCCATCCAGGCATCATGCCCCATAATGGCTTTGCCCCTGTTTTTCTCGCTGCTGAGAGTGGCACTGTAAAGGAGCGTCAGGTCCTTGTCGGGATATTCGAATGCCATATTTAAAACATCGGGCACAGTGCGTCCGTCTTTGTAGAAATAAATTCCTCCCGAGGCCATGGCCGATTGTGGTATTCCAAGGCCCAGGATTTGGTTCATTGCATCGAATTCATGTGTAAATAAATCGCCGCTTAATCCGGTGCTGTAGTCCCACCAGCAGCGCCATCTGAAGAAGCGCTCCAGACTGAAAGGGTGCCATGGAGCCGGTCCGATAAACTGTTTCCAGTCAATAGTCTGCTCATTCGCTTCAGGATCAATATCATAAACCCAGGCACCATTTGGATCATTGCGGTTTGTACACACTTCAATCAGCGAAATTTTCCCAATCAGATTTTTGGCAATCATTGATCTGGCTACCTGATAGCTTTCGGTTTGACGGCCCTGATGCCCCAATTGAAAAACTATATTGCTTTCTTTGACCACGTTCCTGACTTCGAAAGTTTCCTCAACAGTCCAGGAAAGCGGTTTCTCGCAATAAACATGTTTTCCGTTTTTTGCAGCAGCCAGTGCAACGGGCACATGCAAATGATCAGGTGTAGCAATGATCACAGCATCAACCAAATCGGACGAAACAAGCTCCTGATAGGTATTGAAACGCACAGGTGCATCGCCCTGAGGTCCGTCTTTACCGTTACGGTGCACGTTGGCTCCCATCATGATGGCTCTGTTCGCGTTTTTCTCAAAGACATCGCAAACAGCTGTTATTTTGACATTCAGGTTCTCCTGATGTAAAAAATCATTCAGGTAATGCTGCCAAAACACATCTTTTTCTCCCTTTAATTTCCAATCGTCAATCCGGTCGGGGTGCACAAAACCAAGTGCTTTCATAAGATAGCCGCCACGGCCTCCAACACCTACCACACCAACCCGAATCTCAGGTCCGTCAACGAGTGCAGGCACTGCAGCCACAGCGGAGAAATCCATTTCGGGCAGTCCGTTCACTTTTTTTGATGCTTTTTCGTCCTGATGCGACCAAAGTCCATATCCGATTGCCCCTAAAACAGGTATTGCAGCCAGGCCGGCAAGCATATCTCTGCGCGAAATTCCTTTGTTTTTATCTTTCTCCTGATTCATCACTGAAAATCTACTTCTTAAACATAATTCTTTTAATACCAATCACTTCCTCAGCGGGATACTGATAGATAAGCAGCAGCAACAAGCCTTCGATCAAGGTTTTGTTCACCACAAAATAGCTCCCGTCGGATGGAAAAAGGTATGTAATTCCGGGAAAAGGCGGGTGCGAGAGATAATACAATGACAATAAAAAGATTCCGGCAGCGGCAGCATACCTGCTCAAAAAGCCCAGCACCATTGCCAAACCAATGAATGTGAGTCCCCAGGCATTTAAAAAATCGGAGGCGTTCAAAACAGCCTGATTCCCGGCAATCCAATAAAAGAAATTTCTGAACCAACCACCGGAATCGAGCAGGTAAGCCCTGGAGGTCCATGCCGGATTGAAAACCTTCACCAGACCTTCAAATAAAAAATGCCATCCAACTGCAATTCTAAGAATGGCCAAGGTGATCTCCGTTTGTTTTCTGTGCTGCATCACATCATTTTGTATTTCAGCCTCAAAGTTATCCTTTTTCAACATAAAACACTGATTGGAACAACTGATTTTTCCTAAATCATTTTAATGCACTGTTTCACTGTTATTTAAATAACAATTGAGTAAATTTTGATGTGGTATGAAATTCAAATCTGTAACCAACAACGTAGCCGGAAAAGCTGATTTTGACAAAACGGGAGCCTTTGCCCCGCCTTATGATACCATGATTGATTTTGGATAGCAGATAAAAAATTTGGTTACAGGCTGCGACAGCACAGAAATATTCAGCTGATCCGAGGCCTTTGAAATATCGAGCAGCTTCCCGTCTTTGTACAAGATATTGATGCCGGGATGATGCGGGTGATAAGCATGGTTTGAAGTAGATTCCTTGATAAATAAGTATTGTACTTCCTCTTTAGAGAGACTGAAATCATGCCCGATCCTTGCCTGAATCATCTCGCAGCGGGTATCGTCAAATGGTTCGCCGGAAAGTTCAATCCTGAAAAGTTTGCGGTTTACGATGCCTGTACTCAGTATCGAAAGCACTTTGTCAGGGTAATTCTGCCAAAGCTTTAAAGCCGTAAACACATCATAATCATCAAGTTGAGCAAACATAGCCAAAGCTTCTGAACCCGGATAAAACGCTTCAACACCGGGATCATTTTTCAAAAACCATGATAGAGAAGGAGTTGCCGGCAGCTCATGACCAAGATTCGACAGCTGTTTTGCCCTACGGAGGCAGTTCATGAGCATATATTCTGCCGACAGAACTGTTTTGTGCAGGTAAACCTGCCAATACATCATGCGTCTCGCACCAATAAACTTCTCCACCGAGTAAATCCCTTTCGCCTCAATCACCAGTCTGTCGTCAACCATATCGAGCATGGCAAGCAGGCGTTCGGCATTGATCGTTCCTTCAGCAACTCCCGTAAAAAAACTGTCGCGCTTTAGATAATCCATCCGATCCATATCCAACTGACTGGATACTAATTGATTCAAAAAGTTACGCTGATGTGTACCTTCAAACACAGCGATTGCCTGATCCAAAGTGTGCCCAAATTGGGCGTTCAGCTCGCGCATCATAAGTGCACTCAACTGTTCGTGCGACATTTTTGTTACAATGGTTTTTTCGAGGGTATGGGAATACGGGCCATGGCCAATGTCATGCAGTAAAATTGCCAATGAGGCTGCCAATTGCTCGTCGTCATGGATGTGATGCCCTTTTGACCTAAGCACGGCTATTGCCTGCTGCATCAGATGCATTGCACCTACCGAATGCTGAAATCGCGCATGCAATGCACCTGCATAAACAAGATGCGTCAATCCGAGTTGCTTAATCCTTCTCAAACGCTGAAAATACGGATGCTCAATGAGGCTAAATGCAACCTGTCAGGTATTTGAATAAACCCATACACAGGATCATTGAAGATTTTCTTTCCGGGACGAACACTATCAGCCATAAAAAAAGTTAATTTTGTAATGATGGCACCATTGTTGAAACAATAATCCCTCAAAAAACGCATTATAAGCTGCAAAAGTAATCACATATCAATGACAGACCTCTACCCACAATTAACAATTTGAATTTTAACACAATGGAAAAAATCAGAATACTCTGGGCCGACGACGAAATTGATATGCTCAAGCCCCACATCATTTTTTTGGAGCACAAGGGCTACGAAGTTGAAACTTCCAACAATGGCAACGAGGCCATTGAGATACTTCAAACAAAGACCTTCGATATTGTTTTTCTCGACGAAAATATGCCTGGATTGTCAGGAATTGAAACACTCGAAAAAATCAAGCTGGATTATCCCAACCTGCCTGTGGTCATGATCACCAAAAGCGAGGAAGAGTCCATTATGGAAGACGCCATTGGCAGCAAGATTGCCGACTACCTCATAAAGCCTGTCAAACCGAATCAGATTCTTCTGTCGCTGAAACGCAACCTCGAAAACCAAAAGTTAGTGAGCGAAAAGGCTACAATGAGCTATCAGCAAGAGTTCAGGCAGATTGGATTGGAGCTCTCAAACCAACTCAACTTTCAGGAATGGGTAGAAGTTTATAAAAAACTCACCCGCTGGGAACTCGATCTGGAACAATCACAGGATGAAGGCATTATGCAAGTTTTGCGGATGCAGCAAGACGAAGCTAACAGTATGTTTACACGTTTTATCGAACGAAACTACATTGCCTGGGTCAACAATAAAAGCAACGAAAAACCTGTGCTTTCGCACACCCTGGTAAGAGACAAAATACTCCCGCGACTCGACAGCGGCGACAAGCCCTTGTTTGTGATTCTCATTGATAACCTGCGTTATGACCAATGGAAATCCATACAGCCACTGATCGAAGAAAACTTCAGAACAGAGGCTGACGACCTGTATTTCAGTATTCTACCCACCACCACACAATACGCCAGAAATGCACTCTTTTCAGGCTTGATGCCCTCCGAGATCAGAAAAAGATATCCAAAATACTGGGTGGATGAAGAAGAAGAAGGCACAAAAAATCAATACGAATCCGAATTGCTGGGCGAACAACTCAAGCGTTTTGGCAAGGATATAAAATATTCCTATAACAAAGTGCTGAACCTGAATGCCGGTAAAAAACTTGCCGAGGGCATGTCGAATCTCATGGGCAATAAGCTGAATGTGATCGTTTATAACTTTGTTGATATGCTGTCGCATGCCCGCACCGAGATGGAAATGATTCGCGAACTTGCTGAGAATGAAGCTGCCTACAGATCGCTCATGCTCTCATGGTTCAGACACTCTTCGCTTTACGACATTATAAAATTTATTGCTTCCAAAAAGTGCGACATTGTCATCACCACCGACCACGGATCGGTGTATGTCAAAGACCCGGTGAAAATCCTCGGCGACCGCAATGTGAATACAAATCTGCGCTATAAGTATGGCAAGAGTCTGAAATACAATCCGAAAGAAATGTTTGAGGTGAAAAACCCTCAAGACATCTTTCTGCCACGCATAAACGTAAGCACCGCATATGTTTTTGCCAGAAGCAACGATTTTTTTGCCTATCCCAATAATTACAATCATTACGTAAGCTATTACCGCAACACATTTCAGCATGGCGGCATCTCTATGCAGGAAATCATGATTCCGGTGGTCTATCTCAAAGCCAAATGACACAACAGCTTCAAATCAACAATTTGTCTGAACTCGACAGCATTGCAAAGACACTTATTCCGTACCTTGACGAATCAAATATTATCGCCTTTTATGGCGCGATGGGAGCCGGAAAAACAACCCTTATCAAAGCATTGTGCCGGCAGCTACAGGTGATAGATGAGGTGAGCAGTCCAACTTTTTCAATCGTGAATGAATACGCCGATCAAAGCGGTTATGTTGTGTATCATTTTGATTTTTATAGAATTAACCGACTCGATGAGGTTTACGATATCGGCTATGAAAATTATTTTTTCAGCGGCTATCCATGCCTGATTGAATGGCCCGAAAAAATCGGGCAACTTTTACCCGAAAAACACGTAAAAGTTTTGGTTGAGGCACCCGATTCATCTGAGAAGAGGACCTTTACAATCGAAATGATGCCAAAGAATGTAATTTAATAAAAATGGCCGATAACAGGCAATTTGTTCAGTTCTCAACAGCATCCGGCTTGATGCCACAGGAAGAGATGCTCGAATTAAAGCGAAAATCAAGTCAGCTTATCATTGGAATTCCGCGCGAGTTATCAGCTAATGAAAATCGCATCGGCCTGGTTCCTAATGCAGTAAAGTTGCTTACCGACCGCGGACACCACATTCTTGTTGAAGAACATGCCGGCGAAAAAGCGCGTTTCACGGATCAGGAATATGCCGATGCAGGAGCCGAGATCGTTAACAGTCACCACGCTGTTTTCAATGCAGATATTATTCTTAAAATCGCACCTCCTATCAGGGAAGAAGCTGAACTTATTGACAAGCGAAAATGTCTTATGTCGGTATTGCAGCTGCCAACGCGCTCCAAAGAGTATTTTCAACTGCTGATGAACCGCAAGATCAATGCGATAGCTTTTGAGCATATTCAGGATAAAACCGGTGCGCTTCCGCTTGTGAGATCAATGAGCGAAATCATTGGCAACGCAAGTATGCTCATTGCGGCAGAATACCTGTGCCACCCGCAATATGGAAAAGGCATCATGCTGGGCGGGTTTCCGGGCGTTCCATCAACCGAAGTGGTTATCATCGGATCAGGCACTGTTTCGGAATACGCTTCAAGAGCTGCGATCGGGCTGGGTGCTTTGGTAAAAGTTTTCGACAACTCGATGTATAAGCTGCGATCATTGCAGAACAACCTTGGCAACAGAATATACACCTCTGTATTTCAGCCTGATGACATTGAAAAAGCACTTTCGACTGCTGATGTGGTGATAGCAGCCAAACACGCACCTGAAAGCACAACTCCCTGTTTTGTACCGGAGAGCATGGTAAAAAAGATGAAACCCGGTTCGGTAATTATTGATGTCAGCATTGATCAGGGAGGTTGTTTCGAAACATCCCGCCCAACCAACCACCAGAATCCGGTGTATCAGGTTCATGGAATCACACATTATTGTGTTCCCAACATCGCTTCGAGAGTGCCTCGCACTGCCTCCACCTCATTCAGTAATTTCTTCAGCTCATTGTTGCTCGAAATTGCAGAAAATGGCGGTGTGGATCAGACCCTTAAGAGCAACAGGGCTTTTTCCAAAGGTGCGTACATTTTCAACGGAGTGCTCACAAATCAGCAAATCAGCAGGATGTACGACATTCCATTCCAGCATTTGGATTTGCTTCTTGCTGCATTTTATTGATTTTCAAGAGGTTATTTCCAAATAATTTCCAGAATTATTGCTAATAAAACACAAATTCCGGTGTATTGGTTTATATGCATTACTTTTGCAGACAATGATTTGAAGCATATAATTATTGCCGGATTATCACGATATGACAAAAAAAACAGCCATTCTGTTTGGAAGCGAAGCAGTTGCTGCATTGCATGAAGTCCTGGACAACAGCAAATCCGGGTCGTCCGGCGTTTTTTTGCTAACCGATCACAACACCCATAAATATTGCCTCCCACAGCTCAAACTATTGCTTGGTTTTTGTGATGCAGGATGGATCAATATCAGCATTCCCGCAGGTGAATCACACAAAACACTTGAAACTGCGGCTGCTATCTGGCAGGAGCTTACAGACCACAAGGCTGGCCGCGATGCTGTTCTGATTTGTCTTGGCGGTGGCGTAGTTACCGATATCGGTGGCTTTGCAGCATCGTGCTACAAACGCGGCATCAGATGCATTCACATCCCCACCACCCTGCTTGCCATGAACGACGCCGCGATTGGCGGCAAAACCGGCATTGATTTCAACTTTCTGAAGAACCACATCGGCACCTTTTACCTGCCGGAAAAAGTGTTGATTTTGCCGGAATTTCTTTCAACACTACCGTCAGGGCAATTGCAATCAGGATGGGGAGAAGTGACCAAATACGGTTTTATTGCTTCGCCTGCCTTGCTTCAAATTAATCCTGAAACAATTAGTTCTGCTGAGGCATGGCATCAACTGATCAGCGAATGTGTTTCAATCAAAGTAAGGGTAACAGACCTTGATCCATTAGAAACCGGCTTACGGAAAATCCTCAATTTCGGCCATACCATCGGGCATGCTTTTGAGTCGTTTGCGCTCGAAAACAACATTGAATTGTTTCATGGACAAGCAGTGGCCTCCGGCATTTTGGTTGAATTGAATCTCTCACAAAAAATATTCAATCTCGAGAAAAGTGTTATCAGCCAGTATATTGAGAGCCTAAAGCAAAATTTTGAACCTTTCAAGTTTTCGGTTTCTGCCATTGATGACCTAATCCACAGGATGGGTCAGGACAAAAAAAATCAGGGGACAAGCCTGCGTTTTGTACTTCTCGAGACGATCGGAAAGCCAATTTATGATGTTGAAGTACAAATAGATATGATAAAAGAGGCATTATTGTTTTATCTTGCTCAGATCAACGATGAATCTAACGATTAAAAAAAGCAATCCCGCTTTCAAAGCAACAATCAATTTACCTGGCAGCAAAAGCATAAGCAACAGGGCTTTGATGATTCGCGCCTATGCTCAGGTAGATCGCATGAGTATCGAAAAACTTTCGGAAGCTGATGACACCAGAATGCTGTTGAAAAACCTGCGCCAGATTCGTGGTTGTTCTCACTCCAACATTCCCATGGTGATAGATTGCGGCAATGCAGGTACAGTTTTCCGGTTTCTGGTGAGTTTATTAGCCTCATCGCCCGGCACATGGCTCCTTACCGGAACTGAACGCATGAAAGCCAGACCGGTAGCCGATCTTGTTGACGCGCTTAAACACCTTGGCGCCTCTATCGAATACGCTGAGCAGCAAGGTTTTCCACCGTTGATCATACACGGAAAGGTGCTTACAGGCGGCATTAGTGCTGTCAGCATGCAGAAAAGCAGTCAGTTTGCAAGCTCGCTCGTGCTGGCAGCACCAACATGGAAAAACGGGCTCGAACTTCATCTCGAAGGCACTTTAAGTTCGATGCCATATCTAAAAATGAGCCTTGAGATGATGCGTCGTTTTGGCGCAAAAGTGATAGAAAATGAACGTATAATCCATATTTTACCGGTCAACTACAAAAAAAACAACTTTGTTGTTGAATCAGACTGGAGCTCTGCTGCATTTTGGTATGAGCTGGTGGCTTTGAGCGAGAAAGGAGAGCTTTTGCTGAAAGGGCTCACCTATGAAAGCCTTCAAGGCGACAGCGCGATGATCACGATGTTCAGAAAATTGGGCGTGGAGTCATTTCAGGAACCGGATGGTGTGCTGATTTTTAAAACCGGAGTCTTTGCCAGGAAACCACATTTCGATCTTCAGGATTATCCTGATATGTTGCCTTCGCTGGTGGCTTGTTGTGCAGGACTGGGCATTGAGGCGAGTTTTTCGGGCCTCGAGAACCTTCAGTTTAAAGAGTCGGACCGAACAGCAGCATTGCAGAATGAAATGAAAAAAATGGGTGTCATCTTTGAAAAGCTTTCTGCGGGCGAATATAAACTCCATGCTTCGAATGTTTCGCGTAACAATATGAATATTCTGTTCGACACCTACAAAGACCACCGTATGGCCATGGCTTTTGCTCCGCTGGCGCTGGTAACCGACCGGCTGACAGTTGCTGAAGCAGAAGTGGTTGAAAAATCATATCCTACATTCTGGGATGAACTCAAAGCCTGCGGAGCGGTCGAAATTGAAACACTGAGTGCAGGAAGCGAAAAAAAATAATCGGAAAAATAATGGATTGGTCTATATTTGCACTTTAAACCATTGATTATGACGGTTGACTTGTTCATCCCATGCTTTGTAGATCAAATCTACCCCGAGACAGGCATGAATGTCCTTAAAATTTTACGTAAAGCCGGTGTTGATGTGCATTACAATCCTGACCAAACCTGCTGCGGTCAGATGGCCTATAACAGCGGATTCTGGGATGAAGCAAAAAATCTTGGCGATAAATTCCTGAAGGATTTCCCCAATGACAGGCCGGTTGTCGGGCCTTCGGCTTCGTGTACGGGTTTTATAAAAACATCGTACCAGAGTCTATTTCACAACACCTCGAACCACCTGGAATATAAACGCCTGACGAAAAATATTTTTGAACTTACTGACTTTTTAGTCAACCAATTAGGTGTGATTGACCTGGGTGCAAGTTTCCCGCACAAGGTTACCTTTCACGACAGTTGCGCCGGCTTGCGGGAATATGGATTGAAAACCGAGGCACGCATGCTGCTTTCTATGGTAAAGGGGCTGGAACTCGTCGAAATGGAAGACAGGCACGTATGTTGTGGTTTTGGTGGCACTTTCAGCATTAAGAACGAGTCAATTTCCATTGCCATGACTGAACAAAAGGTGCACAATGCCTTAAATACTGATGCAGAATACATTGTCTCGACCGACCTCTCCTGCCTGATGCACCAGCAGTCTTTTATTAACAGGTATAAACTCCCGATAAAGACCATTCATATCGCCGACGTATTGGCTTCAGGCTGGTAAAATCAGCTTGTTTTGAGGCTTTTGTTTATCGCTTCTACAACATTAATAGCGTGGTCGGCAATCTTTTCATAATAGTTCACGATTTGAAGATAGTAATTGCCCGACTGAACAGGGTAGCGTTTGAGTTGGATATCTTCGGTATTCTGATCAGCTAATTTAAGCCGCATAAGGTTGATAGCTGCCTCGTTGTCAAGCGCTTCCTCAATGCCTAATTTCTTTGATGAAGACAGATGCAGCTGCATGATGGTAACCGACTTTTGAACCATCTGCCCAAGCGACTCGATTGCATTGCGCTGCTCCTGCGTGAACCAGGCTTTTTGCTCATTCTTCTTTTCAATCGTTCGGGCAACCTTATAACACACATCGGCCATACTCTCGAGGTTGTTCACACTTATCGTGATGCCGTTGATCAACCTGCTTACTTCGCCACTCAGTTTATTTTCGCTTATTTTGGATAAATATTTGTTCACTTCGCTCTCAACCCGGTCAACCACCTCTTCTTTCAGATAGATTTCGTCAGCGAGTTCGCGAAATCGCGCCTCATCCTTTTCGAGCAATAAGCGTGGCAGTAGCAAAAACATACGCTCGATGGTAAGGCTCAGCATTTGCAATTCTTTGGATGCCTGTACAATAGCGATCTCCGAAATGGGTGTAATAAAAGTATCGCTGTAATTGAGTTTGTTTTTCGCGGCTTCGTTCTGAACAGGCTTTATGATCCAAAAAGCAATCCTTTCGAGGTACTTTGTAAGATTTATCCATATTAGCGCATTAAAAATATTGAATAAACTGTGGTATAAGCTAACCTGAACAGGAATTACAACAGCCTTATTACCTATTAATTGAGTAAAACTGTCAGCAAGTAGAGTAACGCCGATCACCGTATAGTAAAAGAAAGGAAGGATTGTTAATGCACCAAAAAGATTAAACAGAAAATGAATCAGTGCCACGCGTTTGGCATTCTTGTTTGCAAATATGGCGGCGAAGTTGGCAGTTGCAGTTGTTCCGATGTTTTCTCCGAGCACAAGTGCTGCAGCCACTTCAAAATCAAAGTAGCCATCGGACATGAGCACTATTGTCAAGGCGATTGTAGCCGTGGAGGATTGTATCAACAAGGTGATAAGAAAACCTACCAAAGCTATTCCTATCAGAGTCAGTGGTTTATGATCAGTGAGTGAAGATAAATACGCTATCAGGGCATTATCCTGCTCGATCGCCGGCAGCGCATCGCGCAAAAACTGTAAGCCTATGAAAAGCAGAGAAAACCCAAAAATAAAATCAGCGAAAGATTTGTAGTTTGATTTACCGGAAAAATAAAACGGAAAAGACAAAGCCATCAGTGGCAGCACTACATGCATAATATTGACAGTGAAACCAAAAAAAGTTAAAAACCAAGTGGTTACAGTTGTTCCAATGTTCGCGCCAAGCACTATGCCGATCGAATCAATCACCGAAATAAGCCCGGCATTCACAAAACCAATCAACATAACCGTTGAAGCCGACGATGACTGAATAGTTGCTGTGATAAAAAAGCCGGTAAACAAGCCTTTCCAGCGATTTGATGTGAGCGTGGAAAGATAATGCCTCATACGTTCGCCAGCCAGCTTTTGCAGAGCTTCACTCAGCAATTTCATTCCAAAAATGAACAATGCTAGCGAGCCAAGGACTGTTAAAACCGTATGAAAAACTGTGTACATCATGTTTTGATTATTACTAATCCAGGTAACCGGCAGCCTTGATACTTTCGTAGAAATCAGTTTTCAGAAATGGCGCCAGCTGCTTGTAAGTGAGATGAATAGCTGTGTGACCATAGGCGTAGGGTGCTATTTCATAGCTGTTATAATAAAAACAAATTCCAACAGGGTGAATGTAAAAATTTGACGTAAACGGCACCTCATCAACAAAATAACCCTTCTGACTCAAAGAATCACCGGTGGCAATACCAATGTTTTTTTTCAGCATTGAAGTCAATAATTTACTAATTTCTTCGCGGGCTTCCGGAACAAAAACATCATCTGCTGACAATGCTACCTTATCCTGGTTTTTAATCACCACAAAACTATTGTGCTGCATCCCATGTGCACCGCCTGTGAAAACGTATGTTTGCTTTGAGAAAGTTGTAAAAAGCCCATCAGCCCAGGGCAAGGTGACATCAATGGTTTTAAACCATTGAAAAGAGGGGCCTTTTTCACCTTCAAATGATGCAGCCTGTGCGTATTGCGACAAAAAACCGGTGATCGCAACATTCAGTTGCTGCTCAAGGCGCAAATGCTGTTGGTCGTCATCAGTGAGCGAATAAAACAGGCCGAGGCTTTGTTCCAGAACTGTATCTGCTGTTTCAACAGGCACCAACAGTTTCGCTTCGATAATGGCTTCGGGAGAAGAAACATCCTTTGGAAGCAGCTTCTGAGAGGCGTTTCTGTATAACTCATTCATTTTCAATGTGTTGTTTACCATTAACCGTTCGGCATTGAACATGATAAAAAGATCATTTTCCATCTTTATAATTCCTTCGAAGCGTTGTTCCGACAGCTTTCCGGTCAGTATAATCTTGTCATCACTTATTGCAGCAAGCTGAATGTGCTTATTTGAAAGCTTATCTGTTGAGAAACTAAAATGCGTACAGGTTTCGGCATCGCCCTTCAGGTGAAGAAATACATCTGCGCTCATTTTATCAGCAGTTGTGGTAAGACCAATCCATACCGTTGAATCAGTGTTGCTGTATTTGAAATACTGCTTTCCTACCACCTGGCTTCGCCCAGACACAGAAACCGCAAACAGCAACACCAAAATCAGTGTGATCGTTTTAAACATCGTATGCATAATCATTTCAATTTATACTTTTCCACCAAAGGAGTAACCAAGTTTTTCGATAGTCTCTTTCACGACTGCCATATCAATTGCCTTGCCCCTGACCATTACAGTCTCGCTAATAATATCAGCTTCAACCTCTTCGACACCATCAATTTTTAGAAGATTTGTCTCGACACTTTTTTTGCAGTGACTACATTCCATGCCACCGACTTTGTAGCTTGTCCTGTTTTGATCCATTGAAAATTGCATATTCATATTCGTACCTTTTTTATGTTTATATTTTGAGAATAAAGCTATTGCAATAAGGAGCAATAAACTTAACGAGGAGAAATAGCGCAGCCATGCCGGCAGCATTTCACCATGTATATGAGCATGGTGAATGTGTTGCAGATTAAACCAATCAGCAGGCAATTGGTTGATTAAAACACCGGCTATAACAGCACCCGTCACAATTGTTCCAAGGTAAATGGCAGTATTTAAGCGCCCGAGGGTCTTGAGCAAAACTGTGATGGTGGCAGCATTTGTGGCAGGTCCGGCCATCAGAAACACAAAAACAGCTCCCGGAGACAAGCCTTTTAAAAGCAAAACAGCAGCCAAAGGAACGGAAGCTGTTGCACATACATACATTGGAACACTTGCTGCAAGCACCAGCAACATCTCTGTGAGTTGTCCTGCTTGAATGTTGGTGAAGTAATTGTCGGGCACTGCCACTGCCACGAGCGCGGCAAGCAGTAAACCAATGATCAACCACTTTGAGATATCCTGTAAAAAATCGAGAAAAGCAAACCGAAGCATCGCCATAATACCTTTTTTCGGCACTTCGGCAGATTCACCAGCTCCCGAACTACAGTCGGCTGCATCTTTTTTACCAAAGATATTCGTCACTACACCGCCTATAAAACCGGTAGCCAGCGCAACTAATGGGCGAATAATTGCGAAGGGCAGCCCAAGCATTGAATAGGTAACTAAAATTGAATCAACACCTGTTTGGGGAGTGCTGATCAAAAAAGAGGTGGTTGCAGCCCGTGAAGCACCGTTGCGAAACAGCGAAATGCCCGTTGGCAAAACCCCACAAGAACATAATGGCATGGGAACTCCAAGCAAACCCGCATAAAATGAAGCACTTGCATTTGGCCTTCCCATATACCGGTTTAAAATTCTTTGCGGAAAATAAAACTTTAGTAAGCCGGCAAATAAAAAGCCCAGCAACAGATAGGGCGACATCTCATTGGTTAAGTGAACCAATTCATTGAAGTATTTAACAAGCAGTTCCAAAAGCCAGATATTTCTGACAAAAATAAGTCAAAACATTTTCAGGCTTCAGCTATTATGAAAAGAATAAGGATTTTCAGCGGCAAAAAAAAAATCAGGTAAACGATTTTTATCATTTACCTGACTTTTTTAAATAAAATCCGGTATCTATTCTGGTTTTACATAAATATTTTCGGCATTACGGTATCCCGCTTTGTCGAGGTACCAGTCCTGGTATTCTGTGCCTGAAGATTGTGCCCAAGCAGCAAATTTCAGGTGAGTGAGCAGGATGTCAACAGTTTCTTTCGGATAATCAAAGGTCACGGGTATTTCAAGTGCCCAGGGAAGTCTCCCGGATGTTTGGTAATATTTTCCTTGTGCCAGATCGGAGCGATCTTCCCACTCTCCAAAATAGGAAGGATCAACAAGACCCGTAGGAACATTGTCAATCATATGCACTTCTTTTGCACGTTCCTGATCAACAAAAATGAATGGATTGAATGGCGCGCTTCCAAAATTACTTTCAGCAGTTGCCAAAATCATATTGACCTTAATTGTGTCTGTTTCAACAAACTCCTTGTCAGGAAGGGTATTAAAAAACGTACCGTAAGCAGTGCCGATGGCATCGAGCACAACAACAACTGTTTCATTATTGTGTCCGGATTCAGTTCCGTTTGCATCGAAACTCAAAGCATCCCCAACCAGCATATTTCCGGTGATTGAAGCAACCTTTGAAGGATTAAAAGGAATAGAAACAGCAAAGCCATTGTTCAAGCTTGCGCCGGCGGCAATCACTTTGTATTTCGCATTCATGTCTTTGAGTGCATTTTGTGCATTGGTGATCATTTCATACTGGAAAATAACGACAGCGTCATTGAAATCAAAATCACCCAATCCTGGCCAAAGGTCCTCGAAAGCAAGCGTTGCAAAAGTGCTTTCCGAAGGATACCACGAACGGAAAGCCCGTTGAGGATCGTTGGGAAACTCATCAAGCTCATCAGGAACGCCATCATTGTCAGTATCAGTAATTCCCTGCGAGCCAACTCCTTCAGGGTTGCAGGCTGTGATTGGAATAAAATTCTGCATATTATCTGGAGCCACAAATGTTGCTCCATTCAAAAGGTGCTGCGATGCAGGTGTGTTTTGGCTGATGTAAAGCTGGTTCGAAGCAGCCTCTATACTTCCCGAAAACACATTCGACGAATTGATATGAATTTTGTTAACGGCTAAAACAGTATTGCGATCACCGCTTCCATAAACACTGGCATTCATCGTTAGCAATTTGGTTGAGACCATGCTTGCATCTTTAAGACTCAAACTTCCTGAACCATTGAGTGTTATCTTCACATCTGCCTTAAGATATCCGCCTTCCATCACAAAAGTGCCGGAGTTCAACTCAACTTTGTTGTCGGCAATCATTTTGCAATAATTGGTTACATTGCTGGCCGAGTTTAAATTGATGTCGGTGCCGGCATGCATAAGGTCGTGGTTTTCAACGATGATATTTGAATTGAAACTGATACTGCCAATTTCAGCATCAATCGTCCCCCTGTTGATCACTTTGCTGCCTGAGTTCATGTTAAAATAGCCCGTGCTGATGATCATTTCGCCGTCGTTATAGAAATTCGAGCCATTGACTTCCATATTCTTACCGGCGGTGATGCTGCCATTGTTGTTCAGCGTGGTAGAGGTGTTCAGGTGGATATACTGTGGAACTGAAATTGTACCGTTATTGGTTAGTGTGGCGGTATTTATCTGTAATGAATTCTTTAAAAGTGTGATCGTTCCATTGTTTACCGATTCTCCGCTCAGCTGCTGCAAAACCATGCCACCGTTCACAGTTACTGAACCATGATTGGTAAAATAACCGCTGGTGGTAAAGCCCGAATTAATCGTAAGTTTCGCATTTGCATAAACAGTCACCGAAGGATTACTTCCCCACATTGAAATAGCGTTGAGCGTGAGATTACCATTCTGTGTCACAATGATATGACTATTGGTTCCAAGTGTGGTTGTACCCGACAAGAAAGCTGTTCCGCATACTTTGAGCGTTCCGCCACCATTCCAGGTTTCATAGGTAACACTGCCGGTAAAACTATCGGTAACGCAATAGGTCTTTCCACCGGTGATCGTAATATTTCCGCTACCGCTGATGGTCACATCACACTCATCACAATCCGGGCCTGGATCAGGAACACTTTTTAAAACCGGAGTTGAAATACCTGACTGTTTTGAAGGAGTGAAGACATAATCCAGTTTGTTATTAGTGATCTGCACTTTTTCAATCCTGACATTCCCAGTGGTTGTTTCGAGTTTAATATACATTTCCTTGTAGAAGGAAGCTATTTTTACTTCTGCACTGAAAGCTTCGCTTGGACTTATACTTCCACTGTGAATGAGTGCTGCACCCGAAGCCGGATCAGCGGTGAAAAGACTGATTTTCGACTTCAACGGCAAAAACCCGGGGTCGTTTATCGAGATATTGACCAACACATTTTGTGTTGTAGCCCAGTTAAACGAAGGGTTTATCTTTAAATCCGTCATGCCATCAATGTTTTGATCGGCGCCCGGATGATCTTTCTTACAGGCAACAACAAAAATTAAAAGCATTGACAGTGAAACTGCTCTAAGTATGTTAATATATTTCATAGTTCAAAGTTTACAAAATTGACATTTGTGATATCACCAAAACTATACCAAAAGGTAAGACACTCAATATTAAGTGTTTTATGAATCCGGTCACATAAACACATCTCCATTTTTGGAATTATTTCCCATAATTAGATTTATTAGGCATTTGACAACGTTTCAGATAAAGCAAAGATAAGTGTAAATCCATACAAAATCAACGACAATCTTGATTTTGAAGTGTTGGCACTTTCAACAACAAAAAGCCAAAGAGAAGTATTGCTAAAGTACAATATCTCATTCAATATTAATTCATTAACAGCTGTTCTTAGCTGGCTGTCACGGCATATCTCAAGGCCGGAAAATTTTGCCACCTATCCGGGGTCTAAACATTACAGAAGTGAAAAATTGGTTTAACGAAGCTTCAGTAAAATCCCTGCGGTCAAAATTACAGAACTGCGCTTGCTAATACCGATATTGCTCAGCATCAATTCGATTAAAGAAAAAACTTATAATGAAAACGGTAATAAGCCTGTCCGCAATGTCTGGTGCTTACTCTTTAATTTTGAAGGCAAGGCATGTATGGAGTGAATGTCAGGAGTTTACTTATGCAATTGGCAGACATCAATGCCGTACATATCGAAGATATCGGACTCTAATGACAGGCAATAATTCTCAACATTTAACAAAAGAGAATTATAAAGGTGAATGAAGCATTCGATAATGTCGCTCAACAACATTAAAAAAATAAGCAGTCTTTTGGAGTGCTAAAAAACTATACGAGACCAGTGAAACCCATAAAAGCCAGCGCCAGAATACCTGCTGTGACAAGCGCAATCGGCACACCGCGCATACCCTTAGGCACTTCCATCAGATCGAGGTGCTCACGAATGCCGGCGAAAATAATCAGTGCAAAGGCAAAACCCAAAGAATTTGCTATTGCAAAAACTACCCCTTCGAGGAGGCTGTAGTCTTTTTGGATTGTTAAAATGGCCAACCCAAGCACAGCGCAGTTTGTTGTTATGAGCGGAAGAAAAACTCCAAGCGCAGAATACAGACCCGGACTTACTTTCTTGAGGATGATTTCGACCATCTGCACCAAGCCGGCAATTACAAGAATAAACGCGATCGTCTGGAGAAAACCAATTCCTAATGGAGCCAATACATAATACTGCACGAGCCAGGTGACTATTGTTGCCAGAGTAATTACAAACAAAACCGCTCCTGCCATTCCCAGAGAAGTCGAGATTTTATTTGAAACACCAATGAACGGACAAATTCCAAGGAACTGCGCTAAAACAATGTTATTGACAAAAATAGCCGATATGATTATGATGATATATTCCATGGTAATTAATGCTAATTGTTAAACTTCCGTGCTATTGCAATCATATATCCCAAGGCCAAAAAAGCACCTGGAGCGAGTACAAAGACCAGCATCAGGTCGCCTTGAATAACTTTAACACTAAACACCGCCCCACTACCCAGCAATTCTCGAACAGCCCCAAGCAAAGTAAGGGACAATGTGAAACCAAAGCCCATGCCCAATCCATCAATTATTGAGGAGAACACTCCGTTTTTTGAAGCAAATGCCTCCGCTCTACCAAGCACGATACAGTTTACAACAATCAACGGGATGAACAAACCCAACTGCTCAAACAATGCAGGCATAAACCCTTGCATAACAAGCTCAACCACAGTAACAAATGAGGCAATAATCACAATAAATGCAGGGATTCGCACCTTGTCAGGAATCAAATTTTTAACAAGCGAAACCACAAGGTTTGACATAACCAACACGAAAGTTGTAGCCAGACCCATACCCATTCCATTAATGGCAGAAGTAGTGACCCCAAGTGTCGGACACATTCCCAAGAGCAAAACAAGGGTTGGATTCTCTTTGAAAAGTCCTTTTGAAAAATTTTTCCACTGATTCATAATCAATTCCCTCCTTTGTTTTGAAGATACGTTTCGTAAGCCCGCTGCACCGCATCCACATAGGCCCTTGAACTAATCGTGGCTGCCGTGATTGCATCCACATCGCCACCGTCTTTTTTAACCTTCAGGCTAAAATTCGCCGGGTTTTTTCCTTTGAATTGCTGCGCCCAATCCGACTTTGAAGCTTGCATCTTGTCGCCAAGCCCCGGTGTTTCTTTGTGTTCCAACACCGAAATGTCATAAATTGAACCGTCGGGCAGAAAACCCGCCATCAATTTTATTTCGCCACCAAACCCTTTTTTTGTAAATGTATTCACGGCAACGCCAACCAGCGAGTCGCCCACATAAGCCCTGTTAAAAACCAGCGAATCCGCTTCTAACGCAGACTTCACCTTCACGGTTTCTATTCGTTCGAAAGCAGGCACAACCATTTTGATGGCGGCTTCTGTCTTCTTTTGTTTGGCAAGCTCTATCGGCCCTTTTGTCATGTTGTAAACACTACCCAGAGCCATGGCCGAAACCACTGAAACAACCAGTAGTGTACTCACCATGTTTATAAAATTCGATTCACGTTTTCCAGCCATGATTAAAATTTTTTTATCTGATTATTTCCTGACAAGTCCGAAGCGCTTTGGTTTAAACGCATTGTTAATCAAAGGCGTTAATGCGTTCATGATAAGGATAGCAAATGAAATTCCTTCAGGATATGCACCCCACAAACGTATAATGATGGTTATCAACCCTATTCCGATTCCATACACAATCTTGCCATTCATGTTCATTGGTGAGCTTACCATATCGGTAGCCATAAAGACAGCACCGAGCATTAAACCACCCGAAAAAAGATGAAACACCGGCTCAACATAATGTTGAGGATCAACAAGATGCATAATTCCGGCAATAGCTGCAACTGTTAAAAGTATTGCGACAGGTATTTGCCAGTCAATGACTTTCTTCCAAACCATATACAGTCCGCCGAGCAAAAGCGCCAGCGCCGAAATCTCGCCAAGCGACCCACCCATCTGTCCGATAAAACGCTCCATATACTGTGGCATTTCGCCGCTTGCCAACATTTGCTCAACAGTTTTTCCTGCAGCAACACCTTCCTTCATCAAGCCCAGAGCTGTGGGCCCGGTGATTGCATCCGTTATCGCCGAGGCAAACAATGGCTTTGGAACAGGCCAGCTGGTCATCTCAACAGGAAATGAAATCAGCATGAAAACACGACCAACCAATGCCGGGTTGAATGGATTTTTACCCAAACCGCCAAACGACATCTTTGCTACGCCGATCATAACCAGCGAACCGGCAATAAGCATCCAGGCCGGAACACCCGAAGGCACGTTGAAACCCAGTAAGATACCAGCAACAATGGCCGAACCATCATTGATGGTGAGTGGCCCTTTGATGATATATTTCTGAATGACCCATTCAAAAAAAACAGCCGAAGCAACAGCTATCAGCAATACGCGTAGGGCGTTGAAACCAAAAAAATATACCGAAACAAGCATGGCCGGAACCATGGCAAGCACCACGGTAAACATGATGCTTTTTACGCTTTCGTCTCCATGCACATGGGGAGAACCAGATACAATCAATTTGCTCATATTCAATTATTTTCTAGTGCGTATAAGGTTTCCGGTTTTTTGCTTTCCCAACCGAAGGTAATCAAGCAGAGGAAGCATTGAAGGACAGGTGAACTGGCACGAACCACATTCAATACAATCCATGATTCGTTCATTCTCACATCTGTCAAACAGACTTAGCTTGCTAAGTTTTGCCAGCAGGAAAGGTTCGAGACCCATCGGGCAGACAGTCGTGCATTTGGAACAACGAATGCAGCTTTTCGGAATCTTTCTGCTGCTGTTGGCCGACTTCAACAATAAAATGCCTGACGAACCCTTCACCACCGGAATATCGGATGAAACAAGCGCCTTGCCCATCATCGGGCCACCATTGATGATCTTTGCTGTGTCATCAGGCAGTCCGCCAGCCGCCTGTATCAGTTCGCTCACAGACGTTCCGATGCGAACCAGAAAATTTGAAGGCGCTGCGAGTCCGTCGCCTGTTACCGTTACAACCCGTTCGATCAGGGGTTTATTTTTTTGTACCGCTTCATAAACGGCAAAGGCAGTTCCAACATTCGACACAACACAGCCCACCTCGATAGGAAGTTTTCCTGAAGGAACTTCACGGTTAACAGCAGCTTTTATCAATTGCTTCTCTCCGCCCTGCGGGTATTTAACCTTAAGTGCCTGAACACTGATTCCGCTGAATTTTGATGACAACTGCCTGAGGTGTTCGATGGCATCAGGCTTGTTATTTTCAATTCCAATAATGGCTCTTGGTGCATCTATCGCTTTCATCATCAGGCTGATGCCAATGAGAAGTTCTTCTCCCCGCTCTAACATCAGGCGGTGGTCAGAAGTTAGAAATGGCTCACATTCAACGCCGTTTATTACAAGATATTCGGCTTTTTTTCCATTTGGAACCATCATTTTGACATGGGTTGGAAAAGTAGCACCGCCCAGACCCACCAATCCGCCAGCTTTGATTCTGGCGATAATATCCTCCTTTGAAACACTCAAATCAGCGATTATGGATGAGCCGGTATCAACATCTTCGATCCACTCATCACCCGTAACATCTATAAAGATAGCTTGACGACGATAGCCTGAAGCGTCCAGTGCATCGTCAATTTTTGCTATTTTTCCACTGGCCGGCGCATGGATATTGGCCGAAATAAACGCTTCGCCCCGCGCCAAAAGCTGGCCTGTCTTCACCTCATCTCCTTTTTTTACAAGCAGTTTCGGTGCCACACCAAGGTTTTGCCCCAAAGGAACAATCAATTGCTTAGGCAGTGGCAATCTTTGAATGGCAGCTTTTGCTGACAGTTTGTTCTCCGGCGGGTGTACACCACCCATTTTAAATGTCGTCAACATAGTATTACTGTTCATACACTTAGGATAAATTCTGTGACCCGGCAGACGCAGCAGAAGCTGTTGCATCAACTTTCAGCTGTTTTGATTGTTCAGTTCCGTCATCGTTTTTTGGTTTCCTCGGCGGGAAGTTCAACTCATGAATCGCATCAGTTGGACAAACTTCGACACATTTCCGGCAAAGCTTACATTTTTCAAAGTCAATATAGGCCAGGTTATTCTCGATTGTGATGGCATCATAAGGACAAACCTGCTGACACTTTAAACAGCCGATACAGGCAACACTGCAATTTTTCTTTGCCGGTCCGCCTTTTTCTTTGTTCACGCAACTCACAAAAATTCTGCGGTCTTTCTTTCCTTTAGGACGCAACTCAATAATACCTCGCGGACATGCTTTCACACAGGCACCGCAAGAAACACATTTGTCGTTAACCACAGGCAATCCGGTGAGCGGGCTAATGTGAATGGCATCAAAATCGCATGAAACCACGCAATCGCCCAGTCCAAGACAACCAAACTGACAACCACCTTCACCTGCATACAACTGATGGGCAAAAGCACATGACTTTGGCCCTTCGTATTGAACCTTGGCCGGCGAATTTGCAAATGAACCATTGCACCTGACCACAGCAATCATGGGTTCTTTCTCTGCCACTTCAAGCTTAAGAATGGCTGCCACTTGTTTCATCACCTCGTTGCCTCCAACGGGACAATTTAAGCCTTCGAGGCTTTGTTTTTCATTGGCAGCAGCAACCGAAACCTCAGCAAAGTTGCGGCAACCCGGGAAACCACAGCCCCCACAGTTGGCTTTTGGAAGCACATCTTCAACCAAATCAATATTTGGATCTTCAATCACCTTGAACTTCTGTGCTATAAAATATAGCACAACCGCCAGAAACAAACCCAGCAATCCCAGTGTCAGCAGCGTAAATAACAAGATATCGTTCACCTCTATGAAGTATTTTGTTAACAAAAAAACCTAAAAACATCTACTGTTAATAAATAAACAGAAGCGCAAAAGTAAAGTTTTTGAATGGAAACAAAATGAAAAACGATTATTAAATAAAACAAACTTATCTGCATTATTATCAGTTATTTACGAAATTTATTCACTGAACTTAGTCAATAGATAAAGAGCAAAACAACTGAGAATCAATTCTATTGATTGTTAGTTTAGAAACCTTCTAAATTAACAGAGAATCAATAATTTAGATTGTTTTAAGACAATTTGGTTGAATTGGTGATCAGGAAAAATGGTCCTCCTGCTTTTCCTTCAGCGCGAACTCAAATCTGCTGTCAAGTTTTTTCTTGTTCAGGTAAAGGACCAGATAATATGGAATGAGTATAAAAAGCGCGGCAAGGCCGGCAAGGCCTTCTGACAACTTACAGGATATCAGAATTATAAGTGTACTCACCATGATCAGAAACGGCAAGATATATCCAAAAAAGACAGCCCAGCCACCTGCCTGCTGTTTCATAAAGACCGTAACCTTCTCCCCTGTTTGGAAGGTGTCTTTTTGCAGTTTGGGTACTTTGACAATTTTTTGCTCCATATCTGCGGCACTGCAAGCTCCTTTTGCGTGACAGGAGGCACAAGCAGATTGTGCCATTATCATCACATCATAATCAGATTCATTGATCTTAACAACAATAGCCGGATGCTCGATCACAGGATGGTTTTGTGTCATTCTACGAATTTCATTCAGGGTGTTGAAACAGAAACCGGTATTACTTTACCATTGATGAATTTTGAGCTGTTGCACGCAAAATCAAAGATGAAGCCGGCCATTTCCCGGGCTGACACAGGCGCCTGGTATCCGGGAAACGCGTTTGACAACATTTCTGTTTGCGCAGCACCCAGCGCCAGGCAATTGCATCTGACTTGAAAATCAACAAGTTCGACAGCAAGGCTTTCAGTCAAAATTGCCAATGCACCTTTGCTGGCACTATAAAGAGAAAGACCAGGAAATTTGACACTCCCCTGATATCCACCCATACTTCCAATATTTACAATGTGTGCGTTGGCGGCAAAAAAAGGCAAAAGTGTTTGAACAAGTAAAAAAGGCGCTTTCACATTCACATCAAACATCGCGTCAAAGTCGTCAGAAGTTAGTGCATGAAATGATTTATTCACCAAAATGCCGGCGTTGTTTATCAGTATAGCGGGTTTAAAATGATTCTTCTCAACGAAGCTCACTATTTGCTTCATGGATGACTCATCAGTAAGGTCGGTGCTTAAAAGAAATAAATTCTTCGATTTTGCAAAATCATCAGTATCTAAAGCTGCAACATTTCTCGAAACAGCAAGCACCCTGTTTGCTTCATCTTTGGTAAAACAACGAACAAGTTCAAAACCAATTCCCTTGCCTGCTCCGGTTATGATGATGTCCATGCAAATGAATGTTGGTTTTGTTTATTCCTGATTACCGCCACGCTCAAACTGACGCCGCATCTGCTCAACATCCACCGCGCTTATTGTTAACATTCCGGTTTCATCCACTGTTATCGAGATGTTGATCGGAGCATCTTTAACAAAAGGATCAAAATTCATGTAAGCAATGCCTTTCATTGGGGATGAACTGTATGTTTCGGCAATCTCTTTTGCCTGGATGAAGTCTTTACTCAATGGAATTCCGGCCTGTCGTGCAATACGTGTGGCTTCCTGCATGGCCAAATCATACTTTCCTGAATAAACCATTAACACCGAATTGAAGCCTTCATCCCTGTTTTCGACCGAAGTGATCTGCGAGAAAGCCTGGTCAAGGACCATCCCTACAGGTTCGGTGAGGCCTAACTTAAGTGCCCACTGTGGTAAAGCTGTTGCCGGTTTTTGGTTATCGCGTTTGGCCAAAGCCCGCCCATAGGTATCTTTCACTTCGTTGGATTGCCTGCTGTACTCCTCGTCAGAAATTTTCCCCTCTGCGCGCAACTTTTCCAACTGATCGAGTTCTTTTTGCAAGGCATCGAGAATGTCCATGGTCTGACTGATGTTATCCATTTTTTTGTTAAACTGCTGCAAATCTTTTTCAAACTTCTCGGTCTGCGACTCCTCAGCAGGCGGATCACAAGCAACTGCAATCAATATTATTATGGCAATCAGGTATATGTTTAGATTTTTGAGACTTGAATATATCTTCATCGAGCGAAAACTTTTTTGGCTTGAAACCATCAAAAGTACGGATTTTTTAAGCGAAAACGACGTCAGCTCATTTTTTTATCAGCAATCCTTCCGTTAAGGAAAGGGTGTCTGCAGCATCGTTTTGCGAATCCTCTCTTTAATCCACACAATGCAAGCATCAGAACAAGCATTAACCAGTAAAATCTTCATTGAGAATTCACCATAATTATAGTGGAGAAACAGATTTACGGAAGTAATCAGCAAGAAAGCCAACACACATTTGATAAGTTTGTATTTTTGAAGTCCAAATGAAAAGAGTTGAGCCATATCCTATCCTGACCACAGTACTGATTGTTTTCTTTCAGTTTCTTTCGTGCAGTGTTTTTCTTTCATCGCTTCATGCCCAACAAACCGGCAATTCAGCAGATAAACTGGCAGAATATCTGCAAAATGCTGATATAGAAAAAATTGCAGTAGGTCTTGACGATTTTCTATCGCTTGAAACACCTGACAAAAAAGGTAGTTTTAACAAAACACAAGCTATCTCGATACTTAAGCAGTTTTTTGCCGATTTTCCTGCCGACAGTGTGAAGCATATGGAAAGCGGACAGGCAGGAGCAATAAACGAATTCGCTATCGGTAATTATTTCAGCAAAGGACAACGGTTTTATTACTATACATTATCAAGAAAAGAAGCAGGGCAAACCCTTATTTTCACATTCAATATCAAGCGTTTATGAACACAGAAAGTGCTGTCAGAGATCTTATCAGACTTGCCATTGCCGAAGATATTGGAGATGGCGACCACACCTCGCTTTCCACCATTCCCGCCAACGCGATGGGCAGCGCCGTATTGCTGATCAAAGCAGCAGGAGTGTTGGCAGGTGTGGAGATTGCACGCTATGTTTTTGAAGAATTTGACCCGGCAATTCAGTTCAGGCAAATGCTTGATGATGGTGAAAAAGTTAAGCCCGGCGATATTGCTTTTGAAGTGAGTGGTCCTTCGGCCACTATTTTATCAGCCGAACGTCTGGTACTCAACTTCATGCAGCGGATGAGCGGTATTGCAACCCACACCAGAAAACTTTGCGACCTACTCGAAGGACTGCCCACAAGATTACTCGACACGCGAAAAACCACACCCAATATGCGCATTTTTGAAAAAATGGCCGTAAAAATAGGGGGAGGCGTGAATCACCGGTTTGGTTTGTATGATATGATTTTAATAAAAAACAACCACGTTGACTTTGCCGGAAGCCTTACTGCTGCAGTGGAAAACGCGAAGTCTTATCTCGCACAAAACAACAAAAACCTGGCTATTGAGGTTGAGGTAAGAAACTTTGACGAACTGAATGAAGCACTTTCCCTTGAGGGGTTGCAGCGCATCATGCTCGACAATTTCAGTGTTGAAGACATGAAAACCGCCGTGCGGATTATTGCCGGCAAAGTTGAAACCGAAGCTTCAGGCGGAATTACTGCCGAAAGCCTTCGCAAATATGCCGAAACAGGCGTTGACTTTATCAGTGTTGGCGCGCTGACACATCATATTATCAGTCTCGACATGAGTTTAAGGGCATTGTCATAGGCAATTCAATCAGAAATTTACGCATGAAACTGATTCAACAAAGGCATGTCAGGCGCTATCTAAACGCAAAACAAAGAACCGTTGCATTGTTGCGCAAAGTGATCGTTCCGGGCTTTGAGGGCGTACCGTTGTATGACGTGCTTGAATTCTTCGTTAAAGGACTTTTCGAAGGTGCCTTGTCAGTGCGCGCCGCGGCAGTTGCATTCAGTTTTTTTCTGGCAATATTTCCGTTTATCATTTTCATTTTCACTTTGATCCCTTATATTCCAATTGAAAATTTCCAGGCAAGTTTGCTTTATCTTTTTGCCGAAATCATCCCGCCCGACACTTTCGCGATGGTTGAAAAAACTATTTTCGAAATTGTTACAAAGCAGAATTCCAGCCTTCTGTCTTTAAGTTTTGTGCTAACTTTCTTTTTCAGCACCAACGGCATCAGCGCCATTCTCGAAGGATTCAATGGCTCAACGCATATTTCCGTGACCAAAACATGGATGCAGCAAAGATTAGTGGCTATCATGCTGATGGTAATACTAAGCATTCTTGTTGTGACTGCGATCGGGCTCATCACCACCGGCGGAACACTTATCAAGTGGCTGATTGACCATCAATGGATAACCGATGATTTCACGGTTATTCTCCTCGAAATTCTGCAGTGGATCATCACACTAGGTCTCACTTTTTTTAGTGTTTCCTTCCTTTATTATTTCGGTCCATCACGCCGAAAAACTTTCCATTTTTTTAGCCCGGGGTCTATACTTGCCACGGTTCTGCTTATTCTGGGAACAATCGGATTTAATTTTTATATCGCCAATTTTTCAAATTATAACGCCTTGTACGGCTCAATAGGCACATTGATTATCTTTCTTATCTGGCTGTTTTTCAATGCTTTTATCCTGCTTATAGGGTTTGAATTGAATGCGAGCATCGCCCGGGCGAAGACAACACCGGCACATCTTATCAAAAAAAGTAATTAATCTGTTCCAAAAATGGATGCCAAACAAAAGGTTCTGTTTATCCGTCACCTCGATTCGAGTTTTGTACGAAGAGACATTGAGCTTTTATCATCCGGTTTTGACCTTCTTGACTTTCGCTTCAGGCACAATAAAGGGTTTATGATTTTCCCTGAACTTTTACGGCAGAGCTTCTTTTTGTTAAGAAAACTACCACAGAGCCAGGGAGTTTTCATTTGGTTTGCCGACTTCCATGCAGTTATTCCCGCTTTCCTCTGCAGGGTTCTCAGAAAAAAATGTATAATCGTGATTGGTGGTGTTGATGCTTCTTATATCCCTGAATATCATTATGGTACGAAAACGAAACTTTTGGGGAAGATCAGCCTTAAACTATCAACTAATCTGGCTACCAATCTTTTACCGGTAAGTGTCTTTACAAAAAACAACCTGCTTACAAATGCAGGAAGTCATTTGCTGGCAAAATCAAAAGTTGTTTATAACTGTTTCGACTCACCCGTTGAACCACCAGAAACAGCAAACAGGAAAGAGGCTGTTATCACTGTTTGCCTTGCAAATAAAATCAAAACAATATTTATCAAAGGAATTGATTTTTACATCGAGCTAGCAAAAGCCATGCCGCATTACAGTTTTACAATTGTTGGGTTAAGTGACGAAGCATTTGAATGGGCAAAACAAAGAGGCTCTTCCAATCTACAGCTTATTAAACCTGTTGATCATCAAACTCTTTTAGAATTAATGGCTCAGAACAAAATAATCTGTCAGTTTTCCCGCCACGAAGCCTTTGGACTTGCACTCCTTGAAGGGATTTCAGCCGGATGCTTTCCTGTTGGTTATAATTACGGCGGCACTGGCGAAATCATTGCAAACTCACTTGCGTATGCTATAGATAATCTTGAAATTGCCGAGGCAACTCATGCGATTGAATATGGAATGAAAACCGATGATGAAGTGATAAAAAGCGTTCAGGCGCAAATTATACCTCGGTTTGCGTGCAATAAAAGAAAACAGGAATTAATAAGCGTACTGAGAGCCGAAAGTTAGAAGTATTTTTTTAAATACTTATCAAACAGCACTTTAAAAGTACTATTCATATCAACCGATAGTTTTTGCAAATAAATAAGGACAAGGAAAACCAGCGTAATCAATGAGCTCCGAACTAAAATATCAATGGGGTATGGTTTAAGAGCAGGCAAAAGTTGAAAAACAAAGAAAACGGCAATGCCTGTAATGACGATCATTACGTTTGAAAATGCAAATGGCCTGATTTTCATTCTTTTATAGATAAATGTGTAACGTATCACATTCGCCAACAGATATGAAAGTGCGTTAGCGATGGCAGCACCAACCAAGCCAAAGGCGTTGATAAATAGAAAGTTGAAAGTGATGATGAAAAGCAGAAACAAGCCGTTCAGTACAGCACTAAAACGATAGTAGCTCGAGGTTTGAACCAGAATTTCGCTCACTCCGGAGCTCATCTCGATCAGTCCAGACAAGGCTACAAAAAAGATTACCCACTTGCCTGGTGCATATGCAGGAGGTAATAACTCAAACACATTGTGAATATTTGACCAAAGTCCAACGAAAATCAATGTGCCAATAACAAGCTGGTTTACAATACTTTTTGCGTAAATATCTTCTATCTGAGCCTTGTCATTGCGTTTCCAGGCATCCGCAAGGAGTGTTCCGGCAATTTTGCGCAAGGAGCGTGAAGGGATGACCACGAGCGTGCCGAAGAAGAAAGTGATCGAATACACACCAACAGCCTTAATATCAATCATTTTCTCGACCATGATACGGTCAACAGACAAAACCAACACATTGGAAAGACCAACAGTAACACCAAAAAAACTCATGCTGATGAGCGACCTTGCCAGATTTCTGTCAATAAATTTCCAGTCGGGTTTCCAGCTTATGCCTCCTTCATACAATAATACGGCAAACAATATGATAGCCGGCAGACAGTTTGCTATCACGTAAGCCGTTATAAACCCTTTGAAATCAAGCAGTCCGATAAAATATAACAAGATCGAAGCCAAAATAAACACACGTAATAAAAACTCTTTCAGAAAAGTGCCGATCACAGTTCGATAGAGCATCTTGAAGTAAACATCAAGAAGCAAATACAGCAAATTGAAAAAAATGAGCGGAACCAGAAACACCAAATACTCACGCATTAAACTACTGCTTTCACCTTCGGGCTCAGCGATTCTGTGCCTGAATAGCACAAACGCTATCATTGAGAGCGAGAAACCAACTGCTGCCACGAGCAACAGCAAGCCTGTAAATCCATGATGTTTCGTATTTTCATCACGAAACCAGGAAAACAAACGCGCGGTGGCATTGCCAAAACCTAAGGATGCAAACTGTGCAAAAAGCGCTGAATAAGCAATCAACAGATTGATGAGCCCGATTTCTCCGGTGGAAAACAATGCAGGCAAAAGCAAAGCCGAGATTGCAAATCCCAGCAAAACACCAAGATATGAAAAAACGGTGCCCCTGATCGTCTGATCTTTGATTTGCCCCATATCATTGAATTGAAAAGCAAATGTAAGCACATATTCTGAATGCAGGTGTTGCTGACATTGCCAACCGCTTCAATTATGGCATTTTCTCCAAAACCTTTGTTAGAAAAAAAACACAAAGAGGCTGTAGATTCGGATAATTTGTATTTTTGTTAGTCCCAATGCGGGACTGCTTCATTTATAACAAACTTAAACTACTTCTTATGAGTCAGAAGAACAATAATTTGGTGGTTGGCATGTCAGTTTTTGGCGCCATCTTTTTCATCTTCGGGTTTGCCACAACGTTTATTGTAACGTTGAGTGCCCCCGTTAAAGAGATTTTTGGACTTTCGGAGTTCAACGCACAATTGCTATCCTCGGCATTTTTCATTGCCTATCCGCTGATGTCTATCCCGACAGGGAAAATTATTGACAGAATTGGCTACAAATGGACCGTTATTGCCGGATTGATTTTGATGGCACTTGGTAGTTTCATTTATATCCCTGCCGCCAACATGCCTTCCTTCCCCATCTTTTTGGCTGCAACCTTCGTTTTGGCCACCGGTGTTGTTTTTCTGCAGGTAGCTGCCAATCCTTATGTAACTGCAATCGGACCGGAATCAACAGCATCGAGCCGACTCAACCTCACACAGGCTTTGAACTCCATTGCCACCATGATTGCTCCATGGCTCATCTCTGTTGCCATTTTTAAAGGATTAACATTCCCTGCCGATGCTGCCATCGCAGCCGAACGTGTTCCAATGCCATTCATTATCATGGGATTGATCGTCCTCATCGTAGCTGTAGCTATTTTCAGCATCAAGTTGCCGGTGATTCAAAGTGAGAAAAGCGAGAAAAAAAGCATCTGGAACCGCACACACGTGGTGCTTGGAGCCGTGGCTATCTTTATGTATGTTGGCGCCGAAGTTGGCAATGCAGGTCTTATTGTGAACTACCTGAAAACAAACTTAGGCATGTTGCCGCAGGAAGCTTCCACCTACGCAGCCATATACTGGGGTGGTGCCATGGTAGGCCGTTTCTTCGGTTCATTCATGTTCTCCGATATGTCGTCAACAAAAAAACTCACTTACGCGCTTCCGGTGCTGGTTCTTGCAGCAATTTCGGGTTCGTTTGTCACTGAATGGAACTGGAACATCGGACTGATATTCACAGGCATTGCATTGGTCAATTTCATCATCATGCAGATCGGCAAAGGCAAAGCAGCCCAAACGCTGGCCGTTTTTGCACTCGTTGCAGCATTGCTCGATCTGGCAGCCACTTTCACAACAGGCTCTGTTGCTTTGTGGACGGTTATTTCCATCGGACTGTTCAACTCCATCATGTTCCCCAACATTTTCTCACTTGCCGTGAAAGACCTCGACAAAGGAGAACTCAGTGGTGCATCAGGCCTTATCAACGCACTCATTCTTGGTGGCGCAATCATCCCACCCATCATGGGATTTGTTGCTGACAGCATGGGCTACACATGGGCATTTATCGTGCCGGCCATCTGTTACCTGTATATTTTCTATTATGCTGTTTCAGGAAGCAAGATCAGGTAATAAAACGCATATAAAACCATTTCAAACAATATGAAGAAAGTTGCAATAGGAATTGATATTGGCGGAACAAACACCGTGATTGGCGTTGTGGATCGCGAAGGAAATGTGCTTGTAAAAGACAGCATTTCAACACCAACACATGGTAATGTGGCGCTTTTTGTTGACGAGTTAACAAATTCGATCCGCGATCTTATCAATTCGGTAAAAAAACTAAATCCACAAATCGAAGTATTAGGCGTTGGCATTGGCGCACCCAATGCAAATTATTATACAGGCAATATTGAGCATGCGCCCAACCTTTCGTTCAAAGGTGTTATTCCACTTGTTAAGTTACTGGAAACCAACTTCCCCGAACTCAAAGCCATTGCCATTACCAACGATGCAAATGCTGCTGCCATTGGCGAAATGATTTATGGTGGCGCCAAAGGCATGAAAAACTTTGTGGTTTATACCCTTGGAACAGGCGTTGGCAGCGGGCTGGTTGTGAATGGCGATCTGGTTTACGGTGCTGATGGTTTTGCGGGCGAATGCGGCCACACTACCATTGTTGACAAAGGAAGGCTTTGCGGTTGTGGCGGACAGGGGCATCTCGAAGCATATTGCTCGGCTCCCGGCATGAAACGCACTGCGTTTGAACTGCTTGCTAAATACAATGCCACTTCCAGTCCGTTGGCTGCGAAATGCTACAACGAGCTTGACTCGAAGATGATTTTTGACGCAGCCGAAAATGGCGACAGGGTGGCTCAGGAAGTGTTTGAGCTGACAGGCCAGTGGCTCGGAAAAGGCTTGGCCGACACCGTGCATCACCTGAGCCCTGAAGCAATTTTCCTGTTTGGCGGCCCTACAGCTGCCGGAAACTACATCTTCCGTCCAACGATAGACAGCATGGAACAGCACCTCTTGCCCATATTCAAAAACAAGGTAAAAGTGTTGCCATCGCAACTGAAAGCCGGTGATGCCGCTATTGTTGGAGCAAGTGCGCTCGTTTACAAAGAATTGGAAAAAACCCTTAATTGATTGTTTAAACAGGGGGGATACCTGTTCCTCTCAATTAAAAAAGAGACCCGTTGGAGTCTCTTTTTTTTGTTTTCTATTGAGTAGTTTCATTATCGGCTTCCAACATAAACCCGACGCCATGCACATTAACAATCTTCACGGCAGGGTCGTCCTTCAGATATTTGCGCAAACGTGCAATAAAAACATCCATACTGCGGCTAACAAAATAGTCTGTCTCGCCCCAGATTGTTTTCTGCACCATATCTCTTGCCAGCACCTTGTTTTTGTTCTCGCACAAAACCTTAAGCAGTGAAGCTTCTTTGCGCGTAAGGTTTTGAATGACAACACCTCGTGAGAGAGTCAGATTTTGGGTGTCGAGTAGGAAGCTGCCAAACTGGAAGCTGCGCTGTTCGGCAGCTTCGGTGCCTGGAAAATTCCTGATGCACCTTCTCAAAATAGCCTTAATGCGCAGGTTAAGTTCCTGTGTGCTGAATGGTTTTGTGATGTAATCGTCGCAGCCATGTGCAAATCCTTTCAAACGATCTTCCTTGAGTGATTTTGCAGTCAGAAAAATGATCGGAATCTGGCTGTTCTGTGCACGGATGGCCGAGGCAAGACTAAAGCCATCAAGCTTTGGGAGCATTACGTCCAAAACACACAGATTGACTGCATGCGACCGAAACAGAGCCAATCCCTCTTCTCCGTCGTGCCCAACAACTACCTGATAGCCCAATAATTCGAGGTAGTCCTGCAATACGAGACACAAATTCGCGTCGTCCTCGACAAGTAGAATCTTTATACTATTCGTTTCACTATTCATCCGATGTTGTTGTTAAATGATTCAAAGGTAAATACATGCTAAAAACCGAACCTTTGCCGGGTTCGCTTTCCAATTCGATGCGTCCTCCATGAAGTTCAAGAATTTTATAAACATAGAAAAGTCCGATTCCAAAACCTTTAACATCGTGTACATCACCGGTATGAACACGATACAGGTTTTTAAAGATATGTTTCTGGTCTTCTTTGCTGATTCCTATGCCTTCGTCTGCAACCCGCACAATTACATGGTGTTTATTGCTGGTGCTGCTAACAACAATAGATGGCGCATTAACAGAATATTTGATGGCATTATCAATCAGGTTGGCCAACACATTTATTATATGGTGCCTGTCAACAACAACCATATAATCATGTGCCTCGAGGCTGGTGACAAGACTCCCCTTTTTTTCGTTGATCCGAAACTGAAAGTTCTCAACAGTTTGGTGTATTAGTTTGTGAATGTCTGTTGATTTCAGTCGCAATTTAACATCGCCTTTCTCCAGGATAGCACTTTGCAACACCTGCTCAACCTGGTTTTGCAGCCTGAGGTTTTCGCTTAATATCACAGAAGCATACTTTTTCGTGCGGGCAATATCTTTGCTAATTTCGTCTTTCAACAACATTTCCGAGGCCACACCAATGGTCGAAATGGGTGTTTTGAACTCGTGTGTCATATTGTTTATAAAGTCGGTTTTCATTTCCGACCACTTTTTTTGCTGATATACCGTTCTGATAGTCAGCCAAAACGACATTGCAACAGCTATTAAAAAGATGGCTGAAAGAACCATCCAGCCAAAGAGTTGCATAAAAACACCCGCTTTCTTTTGAGGGAAATAGATCGAAAGGAAATATGAGCCGGGTTTGTATAAGGCATCCACACTTTGCTGAAAATCAGACTGAAGTATTTCCTTTGTGTAATGGGTGTAGTTGCCCATCACGATGCGTTTATTCACCTTGTTGAATACCGCATACTCATAACCTTTGGTAACTTTCAGGCATTTAAACTCCGTTCGGATGAGCGAATCGAGCAACCGCGGAGGAATAACATCCGTGATCTTCGTCTTCTCGTTCATACAAGGTTCGCGCAATGCAATCCGGCGAAGATTCTCGTCGGTATTCAATTCGAGTATCCGGTTTAACACCGTTTTCATTGCAATGCCAACACTCCTGTTGAACTGCTCCTCCTTGAGATGAAAAGCATTCTGCACCCAATAAACCTGCATGGCTACAACGCCAAGGAGCGAAACCAGGGCGGCAAACAACAGGACATTGAGCTTTTTGACAGTCATACTCAGCTTTTTAGACTACAAAAATACGAACTCAAGGCCTAAAACATCATATTTAACTTATCATTAACAGCTTTTAACCTCGCATTAACAACAGCAGCCTGTTGCATGAGTTACTTTTGACAAATATTAAATACTAAAAATAATGAAGAAATTAGCCCTCACATTGGCACTGTTCACTTTTGTAGCCCTTGGCACTGCCAGCATTCAAAGTGTAATTGCATCCACAACCGGAATCGAAATGGTTCGTCAGGATGATGACAAAAAGAAAGAAGAAACAAAGAAAAAGACCGAATGCAGCAGCAAAAAGAAATGCTGCAGCGAGTCGAAATCTGACAAATGCAACGACAAAAAATCTGACGAGAAGAAGTCAGATGACAAGAAATAATACTCATCCTAACGTTTTGTTTTAATTTGGTTTGGGCCTTCCGATGTGATATCGGAGGGCTTTTTTATGCAATTTATCTTTTCAATATCTTTGTTGATGTTTTAACCACTATAATCAAGTCAGACACTCATTCTCATATATACACTTGATTTTCATGCATTTTGCGTTACCGCATGCATTCGTAAACTTCATGTAGTGACCTAAAACAGCAGACAGATATTACTATTCCGGCAACAATCCCTAAATTTGCAAAAAAAGCCATGGCACATTTCGAAGTTGTTTATACCAAAGATCTGCGTACGGAGATGACGCATCTTGCTTCCGGCACGAAAGTTTTGACCGATGCACCGGTTGATAACAAAGGAAAAGGTGAAGTTTTTTCTCCCACCGACCTTGCCTCCGCCTCATTGGCCAGCTGCATGCTCACCATTATGGGCATAGCGGCGCAGGAACACGGCTTTTCTATTGACGGTGCAAAAGCATCTGTGACAAAATTGATGAAATCAGACCCACGTCGTATTGGCGGCATCACGATCGAGATTGTTTTTCCGGACAATGAATATTCTGACAAGCAAAAGAAAATACTTCAGCTTATCTCAAAAACCTGTCCGGTTGCACTGAGCCTTCACCCTGATCTTGAACAGGACGTGCAACTGATTTTTACAAAATAAAACTATGGAAACTACCATCACCAAAGGCATTAAGGGTGAACACCATTTAATGGTGACTGATGAAAACACAGCCACACGTTATGGCTCAGGACTCGTTGATGTGTTTGCAACACCTGCGATGATTGCACTTATGGAACAAACCTCGCTACAAAGTATTGCATGGTTGCTGCCACATGACAAAACCAGCGTAGGAACTGAGGTCTGCGTGAAGCACCTGCGGGCAACACCTGTCGGGCACAAGCTGCGCTGCGAAAGCCGCGTCACTGAGGTTCAGGGTAGAAAAGTGATTTTTGAAGTCTCAGTGTGGGACGACCAAATCCTCGTTGGTCACGGGTCGCATACACGTATGGTTGTTGACAAAGAAAAATTTATGGCCCAAAGCAAGTTATGAAAAGTCCGGCTTTACTGATTCTGGTTTTTCTCCTCGCTTTTTGCCTTGCATCATGCGAAGACCCTGTTGTGATTGAACCATTGGGCTGTCAGCTGCAAAGCATCCAACGCCAGCTCACATCCGATTCAATCACAGTGGTTTACAAATTAGAGAAAAGCGGTGATGCAACAATAAATGCCTGGAGCTACATCAGCCCGAGTGGCGAAACAACCATCAACAACCCTGACAGTCCGGCTGAAGTTAGTTTTGTGTTTTATGGCCAAGCCAATCCACAGGTGAAAGCAGGCGTTGTGGTGAATGAAGGCTTTGTGAAAGTGAGCTACACGGCCAAAACCACTGATTCAACCTATACAGGTATTGACCAGTGTATCCAGGAAATCAATTAAAAAAGGGACCGAAGTCCCTTTTGTTTACTTTATCATCAATTTCTTTGTCACATAGCTGCTGCCGGTATCTATTCGAATGAAATACATCCCGGGAGGATTTATCCTGAGGTTTTCGAGTCGGATATGATTCGCTCCGGGCTGTAAAATCCCTGTATATACTTCTGAGACCTTTTGCCCAAAAGCATTCAGCAACTCAATGGTGCCAACCGACATTTCCTTTTGATTTATCTCAATAACCACCTGATCTTCTGCCGGATTAGGAAAAACATTCAACTCAGGAACAGCACCGATGCCGGCTTCATCAAGCCCAACAAATTCGGGGGTCGTAAGCTTTTTGTTTGTATAAACCCTGAATTCGCCCGGATTTAAAAGAATTGTTGCATTCACGTCAGCAACTTCGAGTGAGTCGCCACTGAAATAGCTATACCATTTGCCCGTCTGTTGAAACTGCGGAATAATACTTTTTGCAGTCACATCAAAGTTTGCCAACACCGTCACCGACATTTCCTGTCCGGTAAGATGCAGGCTCTTTGTGATTGCATTGGCATACATGGTAAAATCAGCAGTCCGGAAGGCCTCGTGGCTGTGGCGGAGTTGTATGAGGTTGCTGTAATAATTATACAGGAGTCGCCGGTTCCAATCTTGTTTATAATCCCATTTAACCGGCTTGGCACTGGTGCGACAGCCATCGCTGTAGGTGCCATCAGGACAATAATTTATTCCAAAATCGTAGCCGAGTTCACCAAACTGCCAGATCATTTTCGGACCGGGAACAAGCAAAAACATGGCAGCTGCTGCAGCATTGCGCTTTACGGCGATATTGAGATTCCGCGGATTGTGTGCGCTGTTGCTGTTGTTGCCATATTTATAGTTTTTGTACATCTGCCTTTCTTCGTCGTGGCTCTCCATATAGCCAACCACATGTGGTTCGCTCCAGCCTCTCTTTTTATATGATATCCATGAAAAGTCGGAATCGGCAGGATAGCCCATGGTGCTTTGGTTGTAAGCATAAACGAGGTTGCCCCAAATCATCATTCCGTAGTTGGCAAGTTCTTTTTCTTCGGTGTTTGGCGCAAAATGCTCAAGAATGACGTAGGCATTGTTGTTTACCTCCCAAATCTTGTCGGCCATTCGTTTTAGTAGTGCAATCCTTGACGCATCATACTGACTGCCATCGCCTTGCGTATTAGTGAAGCCTTTGGTGAAGTCGAAACGAAAACCATCAACCTTGAACTCTTCGAGCCAGAAACGATTCACTCGATCAACAAAATCCTGCGTATAAGTGCTTTGATGGTTAAAATCGTATCCCCAGCAATAAGGCGGATGCGGGCATGTAACATTGTACCAGGGGTTGTTGGCTGCCACCTGTCCGCCGCTTCCCATATACAACTGCACCAAGGGTGACAGGCCATAGGAGTGATTCAAAACCATGTCAATGACAACTGCCATTCCCCGGCTGTGGCATTCGTCAATGAAAGCCTTGTAGTCGTTCATCGTTCCATAAGCCTTATCAGTCGCGAAATAAAATGCAGGGTTGTAGCCCCATGAATCATTGCCTTCGAACTCGTTGATAGGCATGAGCTCCACAACATTCACACCGAGGCGTTGCAAATAATCGAGCGTGTCTTTTACAGTTTTAATACTTCTCGACGATACAAAATCCCTGATGTGCAATTCATAGATCACTAAATCAACCGGTTCGGGAGCCGTAAAAGATTCGTTTAGCCAGGTATAAGGCTGCATATTGGTTTGAAAAACCGAAACAACACCATTTGTTTTTCCAACAGGATAAGGTTTCAGATTGGGGTAGGTTGAAGCCGGGATATAGGAATCATTCCAGGGATCGAGAATCTTATGTGAGAAAGGGTCGGCAACGCGCAGCTCACCATCCACAAAAAACTGATATGCATATTCCTCACCTGCATTCAGGTTGTCGAGTTGTACCCAATGCCTGAGGCCATCGGGTGTTTTCTTCATATAGTTTGACAAATCAAGCATCCAGTTGTTAAAATCGCCAATCACAAAAGCAAAATCCTTTTGCGGAGCCAGTAGCGATATCAGCACACTGTGCTCACCTAGGTAGTTAACGCCGTCAACCATGCCGGCGGGCAGCGCTTCAACAACGACCGGTGGTCTTACAAACAAGGAAACAGAGTCGGACAGTTGCGCTGCGGTAGCATAAGCCGTTGCCTTCACAACAACACTTCCTGTTGCAGCGGCTGTAAATTGGTAGCTAAGTTGTTGCGCAGTTGTCGAAGCTACCTTGACATTGTTGATAAACAACACGGTGGAGTCTGCATCAATGGAAGCAATGCTGAAAGGAATGATTTGCTGTGGTTCGGCAAGCACCAGTTTTTGGTCAGGCTGCACAAAAATAACATTCAAACCGGGTTCATACACGTCATAAAATATGTCACCGTTTTCGGCTGTTTTTCCTTCAAGGTAAGAGCCATTGACGGGGTCGGAGCTTCTAAAAACGAAAGCGAGTTTAAGTATTTCGTCCGAAGCAGGCACTCCGTAATACTCCCTGATACTGGGCCCCAGCGTAAGCGTGTAAAGGTCAGGCGCAATGCGGGTCATTTTTGCTTTTGGGATGTTGCTTGTCCAAGCGGCAACAACGTATTTCCAGTCGGAATTGCTGTTGCTTTTATCTGTAATAACACCTGTATGGGCATACACATCTCCGGTATAACCGGCCAAACCGGCACTACCGAGTGAGGCATCGAAGGTGATGACAACCTGGTTTTGATCGGTCGGAAAAGTAGGATTTGCAGTAATCAGTTGCGCCTGCAGCTGCGTCCCTGTTATTACCAGCAACAACAGGATGAAGGATGAGAAAATGCGGTTCATGAATAATGATTTAGTGAGGAATCAAAGATAAAGATAATTTTGGCGGAAAGCTACGAAAGCCACACAATTGACAAGTTTTGAAATGCAACGGATTGCGTAATAACAAAAAAAGACAGGCAAAAACCTGTCTTTAACATTTTATCTTCGGTTGATTTTACCAGCCGTTAAGTGTGATTCCAACTGAATAAGGATACAATTCGGGGCCGCGGTCTTTCACGAACATCGGCGTGATGGCATAGGTGGCATACAGATTCACAATTCCCCAGCCAATGCGTGCACTTGCATCGAGTTTGAAAGGTATTTGCTGGAAACTATTGTGGTCTTTCACGATGTTTCGGCGATTTGTTGAGGGACTGCGGTAAATTTCGGGAAGCAGCACATTTGTCAATGGGTCCCTGAGTTGGTATTCTTTATCGGATTCCTGGAAGTAAATCTTGGTATGACTGCTGAATCGCCAACCTGCAACAACACCGATGGCAAGGTGCGCATTGTCCTTTTTGCGTGTTGCATTGGTTTGAAACTCAAGAAACAATGGCAAGGTTAAGTAGGTGTTCACCAGTTTACTCTTTTTCACGCTTACGCCTTCCATATAATAGCCTGCAAAGGTATTGTTCTCATTCTTCAGCATCACGTTGTTTGCAAATCGGTAGTTGTTCCAGCTCAATCCCAATCCACTCACAAGGCCAATGGTTCCTTTTTTGTTAAGCGGGATATTTTGCTCAAAGAAGTTGACATTGACATTGATGCTTTTTTCTACACGCTGATCGAGAAATTCATAGCCTTTATCGTAACTCATTGTAAAATCAGGTGTGAGCAAGCCGTTGATACCCAGTTCAACACCGGCCCAGTGGCCATTAAATTTATGTGTTTTCTTTTTTGTGTCGCGCGTCAGGTTCACATTTCCGTCTTCATCAACAGTCAGACGTCGGCTTCCGACAACTACCACTGTTGAATCACCGTCAATCACCTGCACCTTTACAGAGCCGACATTCACATTCACTGTATCACCACTGTGTGATTCCGAGGTTCGGATATATACCTTTTCTTCTTTGTCGCCAACCACCACTGTTTCGTTTTCGTGATTAACCTTTGCAGCGCCGCTGAGGTTTTTATTCAGCTCGTTGGCAGTGACCCATGCATCACTGGCACCACTGGCATTGATCGTTGTTGTTTCGGTTTCGAGGCCTTTGGCCGACAATTTTGAAGCCCCGCTAAGTTCGGCTTCATGCGAAGTGCTAAAGCCACTGAGTTCGGCTTTGCTTGCACCGGAGAGCTGTGTTTTCAAATTTGTTGTGGCGAGTGCAGCTGTAATCTTGGCTGCGCCGCTGGCTTCAATTTCCAACTGATCTGCCTGTATCGCACTTTCGGTTGTGAATGAGGCTGCACCCGAAAGGTTGATCGTTTGCAGTGTCGGAGCAATGATGTTAGCATGCAATTTGGTGGCGTTGCGCACATTGGAAACAGAAATGTGTAAAACGCCGTTTTTTACATCCACCTTCACCTGATCCATCAGATTTTCGTCGGTTTCGAAATAAACACTGTACTGATCAGCCTGCGCAAATGAAACTTTTAGGGCGCCACCTACTTCAATGCCGGTGAATTTTCCGGTTTCGAAAGTTTTTCCTGTTACATTTCCATTGCCTGAGCGTTGAGCCTTAGCGGAGAAAGTTGTAAATAATAACCCGAGTATTAAAACTAAAAATTGTGATTTAATCATTGTTTTCATTTTATTTATGATTTAGAATTTGACATGTGACGGAAGCAGAAAGATAAAAGTTACACGACACAAAAATTATCCTGACAATTTCTTTTCCGGGTGCTGTTGTGGTTTTGTACTTTTGCCGAAAAGAGCGCCAATGTTTTATTTGCTTCTGGCCATCGCATTCAGCACAGGCATATTGTTGTTGTTTAAATATTTCAAGTCATGGAACATCAACAATCTGCAAGCCATCATTGCCAATTATCTGGCAGCATCAACCATTGGGTTTATCGCTTATCCGGACTATCTTTCCACCGAAGACATTCTTTCAAAACCCTGGTTTCCAATTTCTTTATTTCTTGGCTTTTCGTTTATTGCCGTGTTTTTTCTGTTTGCTTTGTCATCACAAAAAGCAGGTGTTACGGTTACGGCCGTTGCCAGCCGTATGTCGGTGATCATTCCGGTTATCGGTGGTTTCATCATGTTTCACGAAACAGCCAACATGCTGAAAATTGCCGGAATTATCATTGCAATGCCGGCTTTTTACCTCACTTTTAAGAAAAAAGAAAGTCAAAAATTTCTTTCATGGACCATCATTCTTCCGCTTTCGATTTTTATTGGAGCAGGCGTCAACGATCTTTTGATGAAATATACCGACTTTCACTTTTTAAAAAACGATCTCTTTTTGCTGCTTGCAGTTGTCTTTTTTGTGGCAATGCTGATTGGTTCGCTTATTTTGGCCTATGAACTCCTTTACTCCAAGCAGCTGTTGGATATTAAAAGTTTGGCAGCGGGTTTGTTGCTTGGGCTCGTAAACTTCGCATCAACCTATTTCATGTTCAGAAGCATGGACTTTTTTGACAGCTCGGTGATGTTTCCGCTTATCAATATAGGTGTAGTGACCACAGCCGCTTTTGCCGAATTCTTTTTGTTTGGCGAGCGGCCCAGCCTTTTGAATCAGCTCGGAATACTCCTTGCTGTTATTGCCATTGTGATGATTGCATTAGGATGACAAACAAAGACACCTATAATATTATTGGTGGTCCGAGCGAAGGGCTATACAAAGAGAAAGGGAGCAAATTTATTGCATTGGCCATTCCCGTTTTCTCAGAGGAGGAAATCAAAGAAAATCTGATTCAGGTTAAAAAGAAATATTTCGATGCCCGCCATCATTGCTATGCCTGGGTTTTAGGACCTGACAAGCAATCATTCAGGGCCAACGACGATGGCGAACCGTCGGGAAGTGCCGGCAAACCTATTCTCAATCAGATTTACTCTGCCGACATCACCAATATTTTGCTTGTTGTGATACGGTATTTTGGAGGTATCAAACTCGGTGTCAGTGGTTTGGTGACAGCTTATAAGACAGCAGCCCGCGATGCATTGGCGTCAGCCACAGTTATTGAGCGCACTGTAAATGAAGTTTACCTGATAAGTTTCACCTATCCGCTGATGAATGAAGTGATGCGGGTGTTGCGGGAAGAAAACCTGCAGCCGGCAAGCACGCGCTTTGAGCTCAGTTGCGAGCTCGAAATCAGCTGCAGAAAATCACAAACCGGCCGCCTGCTCGAAAAATTTGACAAAATCTACGGGGTGAAGGTAAAATATCTAAAAACGGTGTAATCAATTGATTTACAATAGCTATCACAAATAATATCTTTCGCTTTCAATTAAGACGATTTTTTTTTAAAATCAATAGCAAAAAAACTTTTTTTTTAACTTTTTTTCATTCACTTTTGTTGAAAACTAAAAACAAATCATACACTTTATTAAAGGGGTAGAAATCAGCAACTTTCTATTATTGATTTGTCGGGCTTGCGTTAATTTTATATTAACTGATTGATTTTCAAAGAGGAATGAAGAAAAAGTATGTCGAAGTATGGGAAAACTGCCTGGGTGTTATCCGCGATAACATTCATTCGCAGAGCTTTAAAACCTGGTTCGAGCCGATTGTACCCGTCAAACTCGAGAACAATGTGTTGACCATTCAGGTGCCAAGTCAGTTCTTTTATGAATGGTTGGAGGAGCATTACATCGTTTTGCTGCGAAAAACCATCAAGAAAGAACTTGGACCCGAAGGGCGACTTGAATACAGCATTATCATGGACAGCCATCAGGGACCTGCCGGGCCATTGGCCATCAATTATCCCACCAGCAATCAAAAAGCTACGAAAAACCCGTACGTGTCAATGCCTATTGATCTGAATCGCGGCACATCAAAAGACATTCCAAATCCTTTTATCATTCCTGGACTTAAAAAAATCAAGGTAGAATCGCAACTCGTTGAAAGTTACTCATTTGAAAACTTTATTGAAGGCGAATGCAACAGGCTTGCACGCTCTGCAGGCTATGCCGTAGCCGAAAACCCTGGTAAAACAGCCTTCAACCCACTGCTGATCTTCAGCCCTACCGGCTTGGGCAAAACCCATCTTGCACACGCCATCGGGTTGCATGTAAAAACCAATTATCCTGAGAAAACGGTTCTGTATGTTCAGACTGAACAGTTTATAAATCAATACATTGAGTCGGTTAGAAATAACAATCAAAACGACTTTGTTCATTTTTATCAAATGATTGATGTGTTGATCATTGACGACATTCAATTCCTTGCCGGTAAAGAAAAAACCCAGGATGTGTTTTTCCACGTTTTCAACCACTTGCATCAAAGCGGTAAGCAATTGGTTATCACCAGCGATAAGCCACCTGTTGAATTGAAAGGGATGGAGCCAAGGCTGCTGTCGCGCTTCAAATGGGGTCTTTCGGCCGACCTGCAAATGCCCGACCTCGATACCAGGGTGGCAATATTGCGTCGTAAACTCTATAACGACGGCCTCAGCGTACCTAACGAAGTGATTGAATACCTGGCAAACAGCATCACCACAAGTGTGAGAGAGATGGAAGGCGCATTGATATCAATCATCGCCCAGTCATCACTCAACAAAAAGGCAATCACTATGGACCTGGCACGTCAGATGATTGACAAATTTGTAAAAAACACAGCCAAGGAAATCAGCATTGACTATATCCAAAAGGTTGTTTGCGACTATTTTGGCTTGCCTGTGGATCAAATACACGCGAAAACCAGAAAACGCGAAGTGGTTCAGGCACGGCAAGTGGTTATGTATTTCTCAAAAAAACACACCAAGTCTTCGCTGGCTACCATCGGACTTCAATGTGGAAACAAAGACCATGCAACAGTGTTGCATGCCTGCAAAACCATAGCCAACCTCATTGATACCGACAAGCAGTTCAGAACCTATGCCATTGAGATTGACAAAAAAATTATACAATAACGTTTTAATCACAAATAGTTAAAGAAAAGCCTGTGTACATTTCACAGGCTTTTTTGTTTGAGTATCATGCCGATGCCAACTTCAGCAAGTCGGAAAACACACCTCTGGCAGTGACCTCGGCTCCGGCACCGGCACCCCTGATGATGAGCGGGCGCTGGCCGTATGCCTCGGTGTAGATTTCGAAAAGAGAATCCGAACCGCTTAACGACCCCAGGTCCGAATCGCGGGAAACAGCAAGCAGCCTCACTTGCAGACTCTTGCCCGAAGCATCCAATTCGCCCGAATAGCGCAACACCTGCCCTTCGTCCAAAAGGAGTTTTTTCTGCAAAAACCAATGGTCAATGGTTTCTTGCTGTTTCAGAAAGTCTTCCTTGCTTTCGCATCCCTGCAGCGCCGGTGCAATCAGGCTTTCAACCTCAACATCCTTTAGCTCTACCTGCCAGTCGAGCTCGCGTGCCAGAATAAGAAGTTTGCGTGCCACATCTTTTCCCGAAAGGTCTTCGCGCGGGTCAGGCTCAGTATATCCTAAAGCCATAGCCTGTTGCAAAACAGTTGAAAATCCGATGTTTCCATTCGAGTAAGCATTGAAAATGAAACTGAGCGAACCCGAAAATACACCCCTGATTCTGTGCACACTATCTCCCGAAGCGTGCAACAGCCTGATTGTATCAATCAATGGCAAGCCGGCTCCCACATTGGTTTCATAATAAAACCGGCGGTGCTGATTTCGCAACTGCTGCCTCAGTTTGTTGTACCAAAGCAGCTCAAAAGTGTTGGCATGTTTGTTTGAAGCGACAATATCGAATCCTTCCCTCACAAAA